>OCAK01000239.1_pt1 | contig 62725 bp, 60 predicted proteins | sample 1538301 | NCBI WGS metagenome assembly OCAK01 (sample SAMEA2580285, study PRJEB22360) | human gut metagenome | biome: human gut; feature: human-associated habitat; material: faeces | place: Denmark | collected 2008/2010 | reverse complement strand
GGGCAGTATGCCTGCTCCGGTCCCCCCCCCCCCCGCCCCTCCCCGCCATAACCGTGCAACAGATAAACCACCGGACAAGCCTGCTTGCCGATAGCCTTATCAGGCAATACATACACAACTTTTACATCCTTATTCATGGCTGCACTTCTCACCAACACCGTGTCTACACGTGCCGCCTGCAACATTACGGCAGACAGACACCACAAAAGCCCCAAGGCAATAATTCTTTTTTTCATCTATTTATTGTTTATTTTTTCTAACGGATGGCAATATTAACAATAAATACTGAAAAATCATTATCTTTGCCTCACAAACTATTCAAAATCCACTATGGAGTTTATTATCATTCTACTTTTACTTATTCTGAACGGCATTTTTGCCATGTATGAAATCGCTTTAGTCTCCTCAAGTAAAGCACGCCTTGAAACTCTTGTCGGAAAAGGGAACAAAAGAGCCAAAGGAGTATTGAAACAACTGGAAGAACCCGAAAAATTCCTCTCCACCATCCAAATCGGTATTACTCTTATCGGTATCGTATCCGGTGCCTATGGTGGTGCCACCATCGCTGATGACGTAGAACCGCTGTTCGCCCTCATTCCGGGAGTAGCCGCCTATGCCAAGACTCTCGCCATGATTACCGTAGTAGCCATCATCACCTATCTGTCGCTCATCATAGGCGAACTGGTGCCCAAGTCCATCGCCTTGAACAACCCGGAACGATGGGCCACCATGCTCAGCCCCTTCATGATTGTGCTGACCAAGATTTCCTATCCGTTTGTATGCCTGTTGAGCGCTTCCACCAAACTGATGAACAAACTCATCGGACTGAACAGTGGCGAGGAACGCCAAATGACACAAGACGAACTGAAGATGATTCTGCACCAAAGCTCGGAACAAGGCGTCATCGACAAAGACGAAACGGAAATGCTGCGTGACGTGTTCCGCTTCTCGGACAAAAGAGCGAATGACCTGATGACCTATCGCCGCGACATCGTTGTGCTCCATCCCACAGACACACCGGAAGAGGTGCTGCGTATCATCCACGAAGAACACTTCAGCAAATATCTCCTGGTGGAGCGGGGAAAGGACGAGATTATCGGTGTGGTTTCCGTAAAGGACATCATCTTGATGATGGGCGGCGAACAACCCTTCAACTTACGTAGTATTGCACGCCCTGCTTTGTTTATTCCGGAAAGTTTGTATGCAAAGAAAGTTTTAGAGCTGTTTAAGAAGAACAAAAACAAGTTCGGAGTTGTTGTAGACGAGTATGGAAATACAGAAGGTATCATCACCCTGCACGATTTGACGGAAAGTATCTTCGGAGACATCCTCGAAGAGAATGAAACGGAAGAAGAGGAAATCGTTGTTCGTCAAGACGGTTCCATGCTGGTGGAAGCTTCCATGAATCTGGATGACTTTATGGAGGCGATGGGCATTATGAACTATGATGACCTGAAAGAAGAAGACTTCACCACCTTGAGCGGTCTTGCCATGTTCTTGATAGGACGGGTGCCGAAAGCCGGAGACTTGTTCAGCTACAAAAACCTGGACTTCGAAGTGGTGGATATGGACCGCGGACGGGTGGACAAGCTGCTCGTCATCAAGAAAGAAGAAGATGAATAACAAACGCTATTGCGTCTTTATAATTAACTTAAACCATTAAAGCAATGAAAAAAGTAATGATGATTGCAGCCCTTGCCGCTGCATTGGTATCCTGCCAATCAAAAGGAACTCAGAACAATGACGCCGTCGCCATGGACGAAAGTGTAATGGCTGTTACCGGCAATGACTCGTCTGCCGTAGCCGTATACGAAGGAATCCTTCCCGCCGCCGACGGTCCGGGCATCCAGTATGTATTGAGCGTAGACAGTGTAGGTCCCGACGGAGAAAGCGGCTACACGCTGGTAACAACTTATCTGGATGCCGAAGGCCCCGGAAAGAACAAGAGCTTTACTTCCAAAGGAAAGAAAGAAGTTATCCAGAAAGACGTCGACAACAAGAAGAAAACAGCCATCAAGCTGACCCCGAACGACGGGGACACTCCGGTGTACTTCGTAGTAGTGAACGACACAACCCTGCGCCTTGTCAACGACAGCCTGCAGGAAGCTGTGAGTGACTTGAATTATGACATCATCCAGGTGAAATAGTCCATCCATACTTATAAGAAAGAACGGTACAGCCGGAATTACTGAATTCAGTGGTTCCGGCTGCTGTTTTTTCAATGAGGGGGCATTTCAAACAAGAGAACAGAAGGCTATATCAAAAAGTTAGTGCTATCTTTGTCGCTTCATCAAAGTATATATAAACATGAAACATTCTTCCGAGAAACCTTTAGCACCTGCCAACTACTCACGCTGTTTCAACAACCAATGCCCGAAAGCCGACAACTGCCTGCATCGCTTAGCCGCCCTTCGCGATACCCCCGAGTACCCGTCCATCCGCATCATCAATCCACTGTGTATTCCAGAGGATAGCAGCCAATGCGCCTATTTCCAATCGACACAAAAGATACATGTTGCATGGGGAATCAGTCACTTGCTCGATGAAGTTCCCTACAAGAATCTCCAACCTCTGAAAAGCCAGTTGATAGCCCATTTCGGCCGCGGAAAATACTACCGCTTCTACCGGGAAGAATCTTACCTTTCCCCCGAAGACCAGAACTATATCCGCAGAACTTTCCACCAATACAACATTCCGGGAGAACCGGCTTTCGACTCTTACAGCGAGGAATACAAATGGTAGAAAGGTAATCTTCAGCCCCCTTTTCATGTCATTTTATCACTGAAAATATAGATAACACTTTAGTTCACAACGGTGAACACTTTGTTACAACAGTAAGAAACAAAGTGTTCACATACTATGAAACAAACTGTTCGCACTCAATAAAACAAACTGTTTTCTTTAACGGAACAAACTGTTTTCTTTAACGGAACAAACTGTTTCCTACTAATGAAACAAACTGTTCTCCATATTGAAACAAACCGTTCTCCTTAGGGAAACAGACGGATTCCCTTTTGAAGCCCTACAAGGGGAATAATTATCGCCTGCGAAAATATAGGAGGAAATACAGCGACATAGTGCGATACCTATTCTCTGCAAAACGGGTGAACGTGTTCGGAAGGATATTGCAGCAACACGGGATGAGGTAAAGGAAAGAGAGGGGGAGATGGTATATTGTGTGGTAAAAGTGGGGAGGTAGAAAAGACGGAAAGGATTACAGTTGAAATAAATTCTTTTTCTTAACTTTGTGAAATAGAAACATCGAATATGACGATGAAGAAAATAAAAATATGAAAACAGCACTATCTATAAATCAACCGTTCAAGGATTGGGTAAACCACCTAAAACAAGACATTCGTAGTGCACAGATTAAAGCGGCTGTACGCGTGAACAGCGAACTGCTTCACCTTTACTGGCAACTGGGGGCAGAAATTATAGAACGGCAGAAAGAAATGACTTGGGGAAGCGGATTTCTCGAAGAGTTGAGTCGTGAGCTGATGGCAGAATTTCCTGATATGAAAGGGTTCTCATATAGAAACATACGCAGTATAAAGCAGTGGTATCTATTTTATAATGAGCCACATACAATTTGGCAACAAGTTGTTTCCAAATTAGGTGAAGAGAAATTTTTCTCCATCCCTTGGGGGCATCATCTCTATATCATCTCCCAATGCAAGGAAGTGAACTTATTCGGAGAAAAGACAGTTAAACAATAAAACCGGAAACATATATGGCCGATAATTATCTTGAAAATCAGTACGAGCAATACCGGGCACGCAAAGCAGCTTGGGAGAAAGCGAAAAAATCCGGTAAGGCACAAACGCTACATAAGCCGACACTTCCCCTCAAAAAAGGCGGAAAGAAAGTGTTCGTTACCGGAGGTGCAGGAGGTATTGGCAAAGCCATTGTAGAAGCCTTCTGCAAGCTTAATTACCAAGTAGCCTTTTGTGACAAGAATGAACAGGAAGGACAACAAACCGCCCAAGCCACCGGAGCACAATTCCACCCCGTCGACCTAAACAGCAAAGAAGCATTGGAACTTTGCCTGCAAAATATTTTCAAGGAATGGGGGGATATTGACATCATTATAAACAATGCCGGCATCAGTGAATTCTCTCCCATCACAGAAACGAGTGTGGAGACTTTCGATAAAATATTGTCTGTGAATTTACGTCCGGTGTTCATTACTTCACATGCGTTGGCAGTACACCGCAAAAGTCAAAACAGCACGAATACCTACGGAAGAATCATTAATCTCTGTTCTACCCGCTATCTGATGAGTGAACCAGGCAGTGAAGGATATGCAGCTTCCAAAGGAGGTATCTATTCATTGACGCATGCGTTGGCTTTATCGCTTGCAGAGTGGCACATCACGGTCAACTCCATCTCTCCGGGCTGGATTCAGACACACGATTATGAACAATTACGGGCAGAAGACCATTCGCAACATCCCTCCGGACGGGTTGGTAAACCGGAAGATATTGCCCGTATGTGCGTATTCCTATGTCAAGACGAAAACGACTTCATCAATGGCGAAAACATCACCATTGACGGAGGCATGACCAAAAAGATGATTTACTGGGAATAGCCCTTTTATAAAACAATCTGCCCAATATAATAATTATAGGATATGAACATGAAAAAGTCTTTTATAGGAATCCTGGCAGCAACCATCATCCTCAGCGGATGCGGCACAAGCCAGATGGCTGTAGGCGACCCTAACGCAGTGCTCGCAGGAGCTGCCATCGGAAGTAATGTAGGCGGTGCCATCGGCGGCTTGATAGGAGACAGCAACGGAGGCTGGCGGGGAGGATACCGGGGTTCCGCCATCGGCACCATCATAGGAACCATTGCGGGAGCTGCCATTGCCAATGCAGCCACAGCCCCCAAAAAGCAGGAGGAGTACAGCTACCGGATAGAAAGGACACAGCCCTATCCCCCGCAATCCGGAAGACAGCCGCAAGCATCGGCCATCGACCACTTGAGGATACGGAATATACGTTTCATTGACGACAGCCGCAACCACGTCATCAATTCGGGCGAAAACTGTAAAGTGATTTTTGAAATCATGAACGAAGGAAACAAAACAGCCTACAACGTAGTGCCGGTGGTGGTGGAAACCACGGGCATGAAGCGTATTTACATATCGCCGTCGGTCATGATAGAGCAAATAACTCCGCGCAACGGTGTGAAATACACCGCCAACATCAGTGCCGGAGAACGGATAAAGACGGGTAACGTCACCATACGCATAGCCATAGCCGACGAGTACGGAGACGAATATGAGTGGCAGGAGTTTTCGTTGCCCACACAACGGTAGAACAATGTCTTAACAGTAGTTTTTCAAAGAAATGGAACAACAGCAATCTTCTTTCAAAGAAAAAGAACGCATAGAACTACGGGAACCCCGACGCTTCAAAGTCACCATCTACAATGATGACTTCACCACCATGGAGTTTGTGGTAAAAGTACTCACCACCGTCTTTTACAAATCATCGGCAGAAGCGGAAACACTGATGCTGCAGGTGCACAAGAGCAACTCCGCGGTAGTGGGCATCTACTCATACGACATCGCCCACTCCAAAGTACAGAAAGCCACCCGCATGGCACGCAATGAAGGTTTCCCCCTCCGGCTCACCGTCACCCCGGAGGAAGAAGAATAAGAAAGAAACAATATGGATATAAAAAATACGATATTCGTAAACCAAGCATTCGCTTCCGCACAAAGAAAAGCCGAGTCTTACCGGCACGAGTTCATCATGCCCGAACATCTGCTGAGCGCCATTCTGGAACAGGAACCCTTTATCAACACCCTGCAAGATACTTTCTACAATTATGTGGAGCTCAGCATCTCGCTGGAAAACTATCTGACGGAAGAAGTGGACACTGTCCCCGACAATGTGGAATACGAGTTGGGACTTTCCGTCCAGCTCAGCTCACTCCTGCAACATGCCTATACGGTGACAGAGTATTCCAGCGCCGAAGAGCTGGATGTTCCTCATCTGATACAAGGCTTGCTGCAACTGGAAGATTCCTGGGCATGCCATTTCCTGAAGGAAGCAGTCGGCGGCGACCTGCCCGAATTCCTCAGCCTGCTCATCACCCACTACGAAGAAGCGGAGCTGGCAGAAGAAGCAGGCGGTACGCCATCTCCCGATGAACAAGAGAAAACAGAACCGTGGCGTAACTACGTGACCTGCCTCAACGACCATCTGGCAGACCACAACCCGCTTATCGGCAGGGAGATGGAGTTGGAGCGAACCATACAAGTGCTCTGCCGCAAAGAAAAGAACAACCCGTTGCATGTGGGCGAACCCGGTGTAGGCAAAACAGCCCTTGCCTATGGGCTTGCCGCCCGTATCGAAGCGGGCAACGTCCCCGAACGGCTTGCCGGCTTCCGCATCTATGAGCTGGACTTGGGCAGTCTACTGGCAGGCACACAATATCGCGGCGATTTCGAGAAGCGGCTGAAAAGTATCATGGAAGGCATCGGTCGTGAGGGAAACGCCATCGTCTACATCGACGAGATACACAACCTGATAGGCGCCGGACGCACGGGCGAAGGCTCTATGGATGCCTCCAACATGCTGAAACCCTATCTGGAAACCGGGGCAATACGTTTCATCGGCTCTACCACCTACGACGAGTACAACCGCTACTTCGCACGCAGCAAGGGACTGGTACGCCGCTTCCAGCAGATAGACATACTGGAACCGAACATTGAAGAAGCCATACATATCGTAGAAGGCCTGAAAGAGAAATACGAAACCTACCACGGCGTCACCTACGAGCCCGACGTCATCCCCTATGCCGTAAAGGCAAGCGCCCGCTACATCAGCGACCGTTTCCTGCCCGACAAAGCCATCGACCTGGTGGACGAAGCAGGAGCTTACCGGGAAATATACCCCACAGACTCCGAGGAACAGACCGTGGACAAGGCACTGATAACCGACATACTGGCACGTACCTGCAAAGTCAATGCCCTCGCCATGAAAGAGGACGACACCACCGCCTTGGAAAGCCTGCACGAACGCATCAGCTCCCGCATCTACGGGCAGGAAGAAGCCGTCCGTCAGGTGGTGGAAGCTGTGCAAATGTCCAAAGCCGGACTGCTGGACGAAAACAAACCGCTGGCAAGCCTGCTCTTTGTAGGCCCCACCGGAGTAGGAAAGACCGAAGTTGCCAAAGTGCTCGCCGCCGAGCTGGGCATCGCCCTGCAACGTTTTGACATGAGCGAATATACCGAAAAGCATACCGTAGCCAAACTGATTGGCTCGCCTGCCGGCTACGTGGGTTACGAGGACGGCGGCCTGCTGACCGACGCCATACGCAAGACCCCAAACTGCGTGCTACTGCTCGATGAGATAGAAAAAGCCCATCCCGACGTATTCAACATCCTGCTGCAAGTAATGGATTATGCCGTACTGACTGACAACAAAGGACGGAAAGCCGACTGCCGACACGTGGTCCTCATCATGACCTCCAATGCCGGAGCACAATATGCCCGCCAAGCGTCCATCGGCTTCAACAGTCAGGTCACCGCCGGAGAAGCCATGCTGAAACAAGTCAAGAAAACCTTTAAGCCCGAATTCATCAACCGCCTCTCTGCCACGGTGGTCTTCCATGACATGGACCGCCCGATGGCATCACTTATCCTCGACAAGAAACTCGGAGAACTAGGCAGCAAGCTGTCTTCCCGCCAGGTGGAAATGGTATTGAGCCAGGAAGCACACGAATGGCTGCTCCAACGGGGTTTTATTCCCGAATACGGCGCCCGGGAGATGGACCGCGTGATAGCCGCCCACTTGAAACCCTTGCTGATGCGCGAAATTCTGTTCGGTACATTGAAGGCAGGAGGAAAAGTCCGCGTGCAAGTGGAAAACGGAGCATTGAAACTACAACCCGCAACCGAATAACGATATGGTCTTTCAACTGACGGATAAACTTGCTTTCCCCGACCCTCACTACGGCGACCCCGACGGGTTGCTCGCTGTGGGCGGTGACCTATCCATTGACCGCCTCATCCTGGCGTACTCCAACGGCATCTTCCCCTGGTACGCATTTCGGGAAGAACTGATACAATGGTGGTGCCCGATGGACCGTTTCGTCATCTTTCCGGACGAAATCCATATCTCCCACTCCATGCGTACGCTCATCAACAAAGGAAAGTACGAAATCACCTTCAACGAAGCTTTCCAAGACATCATACAAACCTGCGGAGAATTGCGGATAGAACAAGAAGGCGCCTGGCTCGGAACGAAGATGATGGAAGCCTATACGCACCTGCACGAACAAGGATTCGCCGCCAGCGTGGAAGTATGGGAAGAAGAGCAATTGGTAGGTGGGCTGTACGGAGTGACCCTGGGACGTTGTTTCTTTGGAGAGAGCATGTTCTCACTCGTTCCCAGCGCCTCGAAGCTGGCCCTCATCCATCTGGCCCAATTCTTCAGGGAACATGGAGGCGTCATGATAGATTGCCAGTTCGAAACCCCTCACCTCAAAACAATGGGAGGCAGGCACATCAGTTACGACGAATATATGACATACATCGAACAAGACTGCCGCTTCTAAAAGTAAAAAGGAATAACGAGGGGCTCAGAACTATCCGCGCCTAAATATAGCATAATGAAAGTACTCATATACTTTTGACACTCTCCTATTCTATTTGAAGGCCGGAGCAGGAAGATGCATACCTGCCATCGTCAATTGGTTGTCCTTGGCATATTGGAGGAAATACTTGCGTGCTTTCACGGCAGCTTCCTTATCCATATCATAGGAAGCGCAGTATTCCGGATGCTCCAACTGAAGGGCCGCACCATGGATGAGGTCACCAATCACCAGTAACTTGCCACTCTGGAAAACCGTATGACCGGGAGTATGACCGACTGCCTCCATGGCAACCACATTGCCCGGCAAGGTATCGCCAAACTCAAACAGATGCAGCCGTTCCTTATAGGCATCCATCGTCTTTACGACCTGCGCCTTCCTTTCGGCAGGCATTGCCATCCAGGCATCATATTCCACTTTTGATGCGTACACTTCGGCATTCGGGAAGACTACACTGTCTCCCTTCATCATTCCACCGATATGGTCGCCATGGAAATGGGTAAGATACAGATATCCAATATCTGCCGGAGAGATACCCAAAGATTGTAATCCGGGCAACAGACGACTGCCGGGAGCTCCCATTCCCGTATCAAAAAGGATACGGATACCATTCGTATCTACCAGGAAGGTGCTCATGGAAGAAGGAATACCGCCTTGAAGCGACAAACTTTCCATCAATTCATCGCTTGCATCCGGGAAAATCGTTCTCGGCATCAAATGCTCACCAGCATTATCCTGAATCCAAGTGGCCTGCACTCCCTCCAGTTGCAAGGTCTTTACGCCACTGCATGTTACACCGACACTATCCATACTTACATCTTCATTTGTTTGTTTCTTTGTCCTGCTGCCGCAACCCGCCATCAGCAATGCTGCTGACACAACAACCAGGCACGTCCATGTCTTGTTTTTCATCGGTACAGAGTTTTTTATCCATAAATATTGAAGTTCGCACAAATATAGGCAAATAAAATCATTCGGCACACGGATGCCTGAACCAAAAACGGCTGCCGACTCCCAATTCCGACTCAGCACCGATAGTCCCGCCAAGATGCTCAATGATACTTTTACAGATGGACAAGCCTAAACCCGTGCCCTTCGCAAAGGTATTAAGCTTTACAAAGCGGTCGAACACAGTAGCCACGGCATCCGGAGCAATACCCATACCGGTGTCCGTCACAGAAAACTCTATCTGATCGGTACCTTCCACCGGATGATATTCCAAAAGGATCTGCCCTTCACTGGTGAACTTCAAAGCGTTGTTTATAAAATTGGTGACCACCTGCATCAGACGTTTCTTGTCGGTATAGATACGGTAATCGGGCAAGTCGGGAGCCAACAGAACCGGTACAGCCTTGTCTTCCTTCATATCATAGTTGCGCATCACGTCCTTACAGAAGTCACTGACATCCACATACCCCATATTATAATCAAGTGTTCCCGCTTCTATCTTTGCTAAATCCAGAATGTCGGATATCAGTTGCAAGAGCAGTTCCGTATTCTCCTGCATGATGGCAAGGTATTCCTGGCGTTCTTCCCTAGCGTCCAGTTCGGCAATGATGCTTGCAAAACCGACAATGGAATTGAGCGGAGTACGGATTTCATGACTCATATTGGCCAGGAAAGCAGACTTCAAGCGGTCCAGATGTTCTGCCTTATCCTTGGCGACCCGCAATTCCTCCTCTATCTTTTTCTGATGGTCGATATCCACACTGGTAATGACATGCGCCATCTGCCCGTCCACCCAAGCAAAGGCTGCACTGAACACGCGAAACCAACACTTGTCAAATGGCCGTTGATAATCCCACGAATAGACTTTGGTGGGGTGTCCGTTTTCATCTATCAAATGCCTCTTTGGGCAGAACTCACACTCCCCCGTCTTGTCCGAGTAGAGGGCCTCCCAGCATTTTTTCCCCCAGAAATGCTCGATACCGCCATATGGTTCCACCATAGACCTATTGGCATACAACATATCGTGGGAATCGAAAGAGTTGACGTAAATATCAACGCCCATATTATTTTAGATTTTTATCGGTTTGACTTAACCGATTGAGAAATAAACTATTAGCGAATTATTTGAGAAATAGAGGTAACGATTTGGCAACTGTGCGAATTTCAGCGTTTTGCGTTGCTATGCTGTCAAATAACTCTTTCATTTGCAAATATAACATCTTTTTCCGAAAGTACGAACTGTTGGCAGCAATTTTATAAAATCAACTTGCGAAAAACGAAAATCATTCATCCCATTTACAAGTTGGTATGTTAAGAACATTGTCCGCTTTGTCATTTTGTTACCGGGATTTGTCCGCATGGTAGGAGAAGCGTACCAATCAGTCAAGTATGTTGTTTCATTATGTAATAGCCAGCTGTTTTTTGTGTAATACTCCGATAACGCTTTCTTTTTGCTTTTTATATGTGCAAGGGTCAAGCCCCCCACGGATAGTTACTTCGTTGGAGATTTTGGACTATATCACAACTTGGTTCAGAGTGATAATTTAATGTGTGTCAATGCACCATGATGTTTTTGGGTAATCTACCATCTTGCTATTTGTACTTGGTTCAGAGGTTGTTATTCCTGAATATCTTTCAACTGTAATAGGACCTCTTGATGCCGTGTAGAATTCTTTGGTATGAGTTTTGTAAGGGATAACTTTCTCCAATAGTGTTTTAAAATTATTATATATTTCTGTGTCTGTACCACATAAAGTCTGTACATAATCTCCGAAATCATAGAATATCACAGGGGAGTAGCCATCCATACGCTGAATATTTATAGCTTGTGTACTATCAAAAGAATAATTAGAGTGAATATATTTCATTAGTTCTGCCAACTCATCCAAGTAAGAGCAGTCTGTTACAGCCAACGTTCCATAAGGATATTGATAGTTAGAATAAAACTGATAAAATGACTCACATATAGCTTTGTAATCAGGTTTTTCTGATAAGAGATATTTGCCTATTGTGGAATATGGCATACCAAAGACCATCACTTCTGTTGGACAGGCAATCATATAGTTGGTTACATGGCGTAACTCATAGGCAACTTCCAACGATGACATATAGCAATCATCAAATAGAATATACTCCATTGACAATCCGTTATTAGATAAGCTTTGAGCAAGAGTGCTTATGTTTGTTTGGTATTCTGCTGTTAATCCGCCAAAAAAACGTGTCATAGGAACATTCTCAAAATCCCAATGATAAACAAAATCTTCCTTCGCTTTGCTACGGCTTTGTACAACAGGAAGCCAGCCCGTGCCGTGACAACCGATAATCATTGAATAACTTTCAGCAGGAGCAAATGTTTTCATATCTCCGAGAATCTCTGTCAAACCAGCTTCTGTGGTAAAAGAAGGATTTACATATTCTTTTAAGATAGTCCTTTTACACGAACCGTTATTTAAAGTTATTTCAAACATCTCCGATTCAGAAGGGCTTGTAGATAAAAACACTATAATTCTTTCATTCTCTAATCCTTTTTCTTGTATAGCTTCTTCCATATCAGAAATGTTATTATAAAAATAACTTGTCAGATTTGTTGACCATGGGAGATACATAAAAACTGTTCTTTGATTATTGGTTTCTATTTCAAAGTCTTCTTTTTCACATGAAATAAATAAGAATACCAATAGTATAAAAGGCAATATTTTTTTTATTCTCATATTATTTTGATTTATAGTTCCGTATTCACGTGTATTTTTCCGAAAGTTTTTTGCTCGTCACGTATCCGGCATAGCTCCCGATATACTTTTAGGTGCAAATATAGCGAAAAGTGCCATTCATAAGACATCATGAACGGCACTTTTTTATTGTTTTCCAGCAAGATAAACGGTTATATCTTCATTCCTCTGCTTTTCCTTTGCGGTTGTATAGGTCGGCGAATATTCTGCCTTAGCTTGTCGAACTGTTCCTTGAACCACTCGGCAATGGGCTTTCGGTCAATGGCAAGAACCAGTCTCGTCCCGTCCGTGGGGTCTTTCACGACTTGAAACCCCGCCTTTTCGGTCGTGAATTTCCGTCCGTGTTCTTCCGAATAGAGTTCCCCTGCATACTCCAACGGCTTTCCCTTGACGAGCGTTGCGGTCTGCCTTTCATCGAATCCCACAAGGCGGCACAGGTTTTCGATACGGAGCATTTCACGGAAATAGGGAAACCATGCCGCCGCCTTTGCGATTACCGTTTTCAGAAACGATATTTCCTGCTTGTGCTTCGTTTCCTTGTCCGCTATCTCCCTGCGGTGCTTCCGTTCTACTTCCGCCATCTGTCGGCTGTGGTCTGCCTGCATGGTCTGTATTCTGTCTTGCAGGGCTTCGATGGTTTCCTCGTGGTCGGCTACCTCCCTATGCAGGGCGGTGTTCTCCCTTTCCAGTGTCTTGACCTTGTTACTGCCGAAAAGAGAACCGACGCTCTCGGCGATGTTGGCGGCTGCGGTGGTTGCCGCCCCTTTCAGCTTCTCGGTCTGTATCTCTTTTTTCGCTTGCCTTAATTCCTCCCGTGCCGTTTCTTTCTGCTGTTGCAAATCCACCACTTCCGCTTTGAGGTTGTCGGCGAGTTTCTGTATATCCCGATAATACTGCTGCGTGGACTTGTGGCGAGCCTTCGAGCCGTCTATGCCCCTTTGCAGCCCATATTTTGCCATCGCTTCGGCATAGGTATCTTGGTAGGACTTCAATTTCAGCCGTGTCATAATATCGTCTGCGCACAGCCTCACGGTGTCGGTCGGCTTCTTGCGGTATCGCTTCTTCGTCTGTTCCTCCCTTTTCCTGCGCTTTCGCTCTCCCTTGACGATGGGAACGAGCGTAACGTGTATGTGCGGCGTTTCCTCGTCCCTGTGCAGGTGAGCCGCCACGATGTTCTCCTTTCCGAACGTGTCGGCGAAGTATTTCAGATTGTCGGCGCACCACTCGTCCAAACGCCCCTCTTCCTCTATCCGCTTCATGTCCTCGTGCGTTCCCGACACGTTGATGCGGATTGCCCGTACTTGGTTGCTTCCGATTTTGCGTGTCAGCCCCGCTTCTTCTAATCTCTGCTGTATAGCCGCCGAACGGTCTTTCACCACGTCGGGGTAGTCGATGAGCCTGCGGTTTAAGTACGTGCGTGTGGGGTCGGCGTTCTTCGGTATGATGAAACGCTCGATATGTGCGGTCGTTCCGCTGTCGCTGCCGTGCGCCTTTTCCATGTGTAAAACTACGAAACCCATATATTTTTCCTTTCTTTTTTGGCTTGTGAAACAATGATTTTTTGTATCTTCGGGGGCGGCAAATGCCGTCCCCGATGGGGTGTGCAGAGGGGCTTGCCCCTTGCCTTATTGGGGAATTTTCAGCGATACGTAGTATTGCGGCTCGGAAAATTCCCTAATAAGCTACGGTATTTTCTTCGTAAATACCCTGCGGCGTGCCGTCCGTCTGCCCGTCTGCCTTTCGGCTATGGCTGTCCCTGCCGCCTGCTTGCCCGTAACCCCACCTTATTTTTTCCCTTTCGGTCGGTGGGTGGCGGGGCGGTCGTTTCCGTTTTCAAAGGCTCTTTTGCACGGGGCCGTCGGATACAAGGTTTTCCCGATAAATACGCTCGCAGCGAAGCGAGAGGAAGATTTATCGGGAAACGGCGCAGCCGCCTGACCTTTTAGCCGACATAAAGCCCCGTGCTTGCTTTGCCTTTGTAAACGGAAATGATTGCTCCGCTTTCCTCTGAAAAGAGGAATAGAACCTGCAATATATATCACCATAGTGATAGATTTGCATGTTGGTATGCTGGTACGTTTGCATGTTGGTATGTTGATATATCATCATGCTTGCCAACGGCTGTTGGGCTTGCCGTCCGAAACAACCAACACGAATACCGTCGTTTTCTCTTTTCTCCCGTGTATAATCCTCTCTAATAATGCCTTGCGGACTTTCGCCGCCCCGAACGATTCGATACGGAAAGCGAGGGCGGCTATCGTTTCGAGGTTGTAAACCTCCGCGCTGTATCTGTCCGATATGCGGATAATGCGCTTTATGTCATATATATTCAAAACTCCGCTTTTGCAGAGTGCCTTTATCCCTGCCCGAACCGTCGGGGCGATAACCCCGAACAGTTCGCAGATTTCCCACTCGGTCATGGCGGTTGCGCCTATATCGCTCGGCTGGAAGATATTGCCCTGCCCGTCCATCGTGATAATATTCCTTTCTTCTTTCATCGGTATTCTGTTTTTAATTAGATGGCTCGGCAGATATTCTTCTCCATGTCCTCCAACTTGTGCGACAAGGTTTCCATGTCTTGGCTTATCTTTTGGGCGGTGATTTTGGCGTAAATTTGGGTGGTCTTTATGTTAGTGTGTCCCAAAAGGCGGCTTACGGTTTCGATGGGTACGCCGTGCGACAGAAGCACGGTCGTGGCGTTCGTGTGGCGTAAGCAATGATAGGTCAAGCGCACCTTGAAACCGCATTGTATGCCTATCTCTTTGAGTATTTTGTTGCAACTTCCGTTGCTCGGAACGGGGAAAACATGACCGTCCCTTGCCAGCCCCTTGTACTTCTCGATGATACGCTTGGGAACGTCCAAAAGGCGGATGTTCGATTCGGTGTTGGTCTTCTTTCTTCGGGTGATTATCCAAAGGTTGCCGTCGAAGAATGTTTGCAGGCGGTCGGCGGTGAGGTTCTTCACGTCCGAATACGCCAAACCCGTGAACACCGAAAAGACGAACAAGTCCCGTACAAGTTCATGGGTGGCATTCTTCATGGGTGCGTTCATGAGCGTCTGTATTTCCGTTTGGGTGAGGTAGCCCCTATCCACGCTTTCGGGAGAGTTGATATATCCGGCAAAGGGATTGAACGGCAAACGCCCGTCGTTCCTCGCAATGGAAACGATGTGTTTCAACACAATCATGTAGCCCCACACGGTATTGGTGCGGCATTTCTTCTCCGTGCGCAGAAAATACTCGAAATCGTTGATGAACGTGAGGTTGAGTTCCTTTAACGGAATATCCTCACGCCTGTAGGTATGGGGCAAAAACTCCCGAATATGGTTGCAGACCGTCCGATAACGGGTAAATGTACCCTGCGCCCTGCTGTGCCCGACTTTCTTCTCAAACTCGGCGTTGTGCTGCTCGAACAGCTTCAGCAAGGTTTCCTGCTTGATGCCGATACCGAGATAGGCGTCTTTGAGTTTGGCGGCGGTAACATAACCGTCCGTCTGCATTAACTCTTGATAGCGGCGGTTTACCTCCACACGGATTTTATCTACCGCAAGGTTGATTTTCTGTGCTTCGACGCTCTTGCCCGAAGCACGGCTGTTCTTCACGTCCCACAACCGTGGGGGAACGTCCATCTTGCAACTGAACTGTTTAATCTCGCCGTCCACCGTGATACGGCACATTAAAGGCAGGTTGCCGTTCGGCTTCTCGCTGCCTTTCTTCACGTAAAATAATACCTTGAATGTACTTCGCATAACTCACTCCTTTTTTTGGTTACAAAATTAGTTCTTAGTGAGTTACCGACAGCTATGTAAATCAACGCAAAACGCAGAAAAAGAACCTTTTAGCAAGAAATTTGCACCCGTTATGGGAGTAACGAGGTGGTAACTGAACTTCTGCACCGTTTGGCTTTGAGGTTGCATTTCGTTGGCTCTGCCTCATAGAAAAACAAAGCGTAACGAACGCTCTATCAGCTAATTCGCTACGCTTTGCCCAAATTTACTTTTTCGCTATGTGTTTATTCATGATACTGCCTAATGTATTGCTGGCCCTCACTTCCCTTTCCTTATATTCCCTGACCGCAATTTCCTTAGAGAACGAGCCCAGCAAGAGATGAATGATTTGCAACTCCTCTTCCGTGAGATAGGTCTCTTCCTCCCTGCCTGCAAAACCTATGAATCCGATGATTTTACCCTCAGTATCTTCAAAATGCCTGATTAACAAAGAATCCTCACCGTAGAAATCAAGAATGTCAATATCATCCCATGAAGCATCCGCATTTCTGTTTCCATAGAAAGGTTTATCCCGAGCTTTCATGGCATCGACATGCTCCTTTTTCAACTCTCCCATATCGAAACGGGGTTTCATAGTCCCACCTTCATTTCCAATCGTTTCTTTCAATAAGAAATAACGGAATCCGTCAGTCTGATAGATAAACCCTTTGGTAAAGTCATAGTAGTTGCAGAAATCGGTCAACGATTCAATAACTTTCCTTTCATTGGGTTCATTGCTATTCAACCGTTCTAAAAAATGAAGCAAGAATATGTTTAATTTCTCTTTGTTTTTGCCCATATAATCTTTTGAAAAACTTTAAGGCGCTAATATACAACTTTTTAAAGAGAAATAAGTTTCTTTTATATATCCAGGAAGTTTAAAAAACAACCATTCCCCAATAAAACAAAAAAGGCAATAACTTAATTTATTTTACAAGTATCACTAAGGCAAAAGCTCTTCATCCGTATTCATACGACGGCATAACATCTAAAGTACACAAAAAGAAGTCTATGGAAGAAGAAAATATCCGAGACAGATTAATAGTCATTTTTTAAGGATAACAGAGTTGCCAATTTATCAAAAACAAAGTTAATTCACACATATATACATATTTGTATAAACGGAGAATAAGTAAAACTTTCCCAAAGATGTTTTTTTCTTCATAAGCGATACAACCTATATACAACGAAATAAAGATTTGCAGTACAAACGGTCTGTTATGAGAGAAATATAGTATCTTTGCAACATGATGTTGCACCGTTTTACTACTTCCATAACCGACATTCCGCTTCCGGAAAGGTTCACCTATCCTTTCTGCTATACTCCGCACCCATTATGTATATTGGCAGCCAAAGAAGTACAAAGCTATCTTACCCGACAAACTGCATGGAAGGACGAACTGCGCCAAGGCAAAATGTTCGGGGTACTGATTGTACAAACCGAGCATGGAGAAACCGGATATTTAGCTGCATTCTCAGGCATATTGGCCGGAAAGAACCTACATCCCTTTTTTGTTCCTCCCGTATATAACTTGCTACAGCCACAAGGCTTTTTCAAGATAGAAGAAGAGAACATCTCTTCCATCAACCGCAACATCCGGCAACTGGAAAATGACAAAGCATATGCCGCCTTATCAGCAGAGCTTGCCCGGACCATTCAGTCAGCAGAAAACATACTGGCAACAGCCAAAGCACAGTTGAAAGAAGCCAAAACAGCCAGAGAACAGCGCAGAAAAGAAAAAGAACTCAATGCGCAGGAAGAAGCCGAACTGATACGGGAAAGCCAGTTCCAAAAGGCAGAATATAAACGCCTGGAACGTTCATGGAAAGCAAGGATTACCACACTGCAAACGCAGACAGAAGACTGGGAAAGACGGATTTCAGCATTGAAGTCTGAACGTAAAACCCGCTCTGCAGCATTGCAGCAAAAGCTATTCGAACAGTTCGGGATGCTGAATTACCGGGGAGAAGTCAAGAATCTCTGTGAGATATTCGGGCAGACCGTGCACAAGACACCTCCTGCCGGCGCAGGTGAATGTGCGGCCCCCAAACTGCTGCAACAAGCTTATCTGTACGGATGGAAACCTATTGCCATGGCCGAGTTCTGGTGGGGTGATTCCCCCAAGACAGAGATACGCCATCACGGCCACTATTATCCGGCTTGCAAAGGAAAGTGCGAACCTATACTGCAACACATGCTGCAAGGTCTACAAGTAGAGGAAAACCCCATGTTGAAAAGAATGCAGGTACCCTCCCAAAATTTGGAGATTGTTTATGAGGACCCATGGCTTTCGGTCATCAACAAACCGGCAGGAATGCTGTCTGTTCCCGGCAAGGAAGATGCAGTCTCCGTCTATAGCCTGATGCGTGAGCAATATCCCGAAGCTGACGGTCCCCTGACGGTGCATCGTCTCGACATGGCCACTTCCGGTTTAATGCTCATTGCCAAGACCAAGCGTGTACACCAGAACCTGCAGGCCCAGTTCAAGAACCGCCTGGTCAGGAAACGTTATGTCGCATTGCTCGAGGGTATTGTCCCAAAGGACAAAGGTACGGTCGACCTCCCGCTTTGCCTGAATCCACTTGACCGCCCACGGCAAATGGTACACACCGAACACGGAAAGCCCGCCATCACCGATTATCAAGTTCTGGAACGTCTGGACGGGAAACGGACCCGTATCGCTTTCTATCCGCGCACGGGAAGAACCCATCAGCTACGTATACATGCAGCACACCCGCTTGGCTTGCACTGCCCCATCATCGGTGATGAACTTTACGGGGAGAAAGCAGACCGGCTTTATCTGCATGCCGAATACTTAGAATTTACCCACCCTATAACGGGAGAAACCGTAAGGATTACCAAAGAAGCTGAATTCTGACTGCCTACTGATTAATAACCAGCAAAGTAATGCAATAAATGATGATACTCCGACCTACCCCACAAGATTATGACGAACTGTTGACCGTCTGGGAAGCCTCTGTCCGCAGCACACACCACTTCCTGGCAGAAAAGGATATACAGTTTTACAAACCACTGATAAGAGAGCAGTACTTTCTTGCCGTAGAGCTTTACATCATCCGCAACGAAAAAGAAGAAATTGCCGCCTTTATGGGACTGAGCGATGAACTCATCGAGATGTTGTTTGTCCGTCCCGACCAACAAGGTAAGGGATACGGAAAACGGCTCATGGAGTACGCCGTCCACCAAAAACACATCCACAAAGTGGATGTAAACGAGCAGAACGGACAAGCTTGCCGATTTTACCAACATATGGGATTCCAAGTGGCCGGCCGGGACGAAACCGACCCGACGGGAAAGCCTTTCCCTATTCTGCACCTGCAATTACCAACCCCACCACAGATTACTCAGATTGAACACAGATTATAATTTAGCAAACTTATGAAGATACATCACATCGCCATCTGGACCTTCCAACTGGAAGAGATGAAAGAGTTCTACACACGTTACTTCAACGGGAGCAGCAATGAAAAGTACATCAACCCCAAAAAAGGATTCGAATCTTATTTCCTTCACTTCGATGAAGGAACGGATTTGGAACTGATGAGCCGTACGGACATACAGAATACCCCTATTGAGGAAAACAGACTGGGACTGACCCACTTTGCCTTTGCCTTCGACAGCCAGGAAGCTGTCCTCCGACAGACAGAACGGCTACGTACAGCGGGATATACCATCGCAGGAGAGCCCCGTACCTCCGGCGACGGATATTTTGAAAGTGTCGTCCTCGACCCGGACGGTAACCGTATAGAATGTGTATTCAGGGCATAGTCTCTCAATCAGAGGAGACAAAGCTTCTCAACAGTTTTATCTCCTCTGCCCAAAGCGATTCATCGGGCGTCTCCAAAATAATAGGTATACCGTCAAAACGCACATCTTGCATAAAGCGCCGGAAGAAATCCATACCTATCAGCCCCTTGCCGATGCTGTCGTGACGGTCTACTCTGGAGCCGAGTGCTTTCTTGGAGTCATTCAGGTGTATACCACGCAGATAGCCGAAACCTACCGCTGTGTCAAACTCCTCAAACACCTTGTCATACTCATTCACTATATCATAGCCTGCTGTATACGTGTGGCAGGTATCAAGGCAAACTCCAACGCGAGACTTGTCATCCACCCGGTCAATGATATGTCCCAGCTGCCAGAACTCATTTCCCACATTGCTACCCTGCCCGGCTGTGTTCTCTATGACAGCCACCACATCGTGCGTCTTGCCCAATATAAGATTAATGGATTCAGCGACCTTGTCCAGACACTCTTCCACGGAAATCTTATTCAGATGGCTGCCCGGATGAAAATTCAGTAACTTCAGCCCTAATTGTTCGCAGCGCTGCATCTCATCCAGAAAAGCGGCACGGCTTTTCTGTAACCCTTCTTCTTCGGGATGCCCTAAATTTATCAGATAACTGTCGTGAGGCAGGATATAGCGGGAATCGAAGCCAAGCTTCCCACAATTTTCCTTAAACACCCTGATACTCTCCTCCGTCAGCGGCCTTGCCACCCACTGACGCTGGTTCTTGGTAAACAAGGCAAAAGCATTTGCCCCTATCTCACTGGCATTGACGGGAGCCGCTTCCACTCCCCCACTGGCCGATACATGTGCACCTATAAATTTCATAATCTTATTGTATTTGCTCTTTCATGAATTCCCACTGGCATTTTTTCATGTCCACACACCCATTCTTTCTGAACGTCACGCCCTCTGCCTCCAGCAAAGCCCGCTGTTCCGCCCAGCACGGTGCCAGCCTGCCCTGGCTGTTCACTACCCGATGGCAGGGCAGACACATGCCGTCGGGCACATCGTGCATAGCATGTCCCACCATGCGCGAACATTGAGGTCTTCCGACAAGATAGGCTATCTGTCCGTACGTCACCACCCGCCCCGGAGGGATTGCGGCCACTACATTATAAACCTCCTGCTGAAAAGTGTCTTTGTCCATAAAAGTCTGGTTTGGGAAGGCAAAGATATGATAAATTCAGCAGGTATGCGAACAGACGTTACAAGAAAGTGGCTGCGCCGAGCGGATTGTATGTATAGGTGACATTACGGGCACGGATGATTTCGCCCGTCGGGGTAAACAATATCTGATATTTCGTCTGGAGATTTGCCATCCCTACCTCTACCGCCACGATGGACTGCCATTTGGGAAACTGTACCCAAGTGACATTCTGCACCATCCCTCCGGAATATTCACTGGCGGCAAAAGCATTGTAAACGGCAGGGGGCACTTCGTCCATTGTCTCCCAGTCCGTCTGTTGCATTACCCATTGCGCCTGCCCGTCAAACCAGACTTTCGTATCAAAACCGTTCATCAGGAAATCTGCCACATAATAAGACTCATCATGCGACCAGGCAACATCATCTGCCGTAGGATACATTTTCTTCAGTGCAGCCTGTACATCAGCAGGTGCCCAATCGGCAGAAGCCGAGACTGATACCATCAGCATCAAAACCAGAAAAGAGAATTTCAACTTACTCATAACTTCATCAGATTATCATGTTATGAGAAGAACGGCGTATGGCAGATTTTGTTCACCGGCAACTCTCAACCATTCAACAGTTAAAAAGAGATATCCATTGTAATTCAATAGAAAATGACTAACTTCACACCAGAAATTCAGAAATATGATAAGAATACATCCCATATCCGGCAACAAAAAGCAATATCTTGACCTGCTGCTGCTTGCCGACGAACAAGAGTCCATGATTGACCGTTATCTGGAACGGGGAGAGATGTTCATCCTATCCGATAATGATACAGTCAAAGCGTCTTGTGTAATCACCTGCGAGGATAAAGGAATCTACGAAATAAAGAGCATAGCTGTCTATCCGGAATACCAGCGCCAGGGATATGGAAGACAACTGATAGCATTCGTTCTTGAACATTATAAAGACCGGTGCCATACTATGCTTGTCGGCACTGGAGACAGTCCGCTAACCATCCCCTTCTATGAAAGCTGCGGATTTGCATACTCACACCGGGTACCCGATTTCTTTATCGATAATTACGACCACCCCATATTTGAAGGAGGCAAGCAACTGAAAGACATGATTTATCTGAAAAGGACGCTTCAACCAAAATAATATTCTATATTTGCATATCACTTAACTCCACACATTATGGAAGCTAAACTTTGCCAAAGCTGCGGAATGCCCTTGTCATCTGCAGAAGTACTCGGAACCAATGCCGACGGTAGCCTCAACGAGGAATATTGCACCTATTGCTACCAGCACGGCAATTTTGCACAAGACTGCACTATGGACGAAATGATAGAACATTGTGCACAGTTCACCGACGAATTCAACAAGGATTCCGGAATGAATTTCACTAAAGAGGAAGCCATTGCCGGTATGAAAGAATTCTTCCCGACCTTGAAACGCTGGCAGTCCAAACAATAAACATGCCATCCCGTATCGAGCAGGAAAAACAGACAGTAGAACGGATGGTCCGCCTCTACTGCCGGAAAAAGGAAGGTAACAAGCAATTGTGTCCCCGATGCGAGGAATTGCTGGGATATGCCCGCATTCGTCTTTCACGCTGTCCTTTCGGTGAGAATAAATCCACCTGCAGGCAATGCAGCATTCACTGCTACAAGCCCGAAATGAAAGAACGGATGCGTGAAGTCATGCGGTATGCCGGACCACGGATGCTGTTGTACCATCCCGTGGCGGCACTCCGCCATTTGTGGCAGGAGTATGTCCATCAGTATTTCACCAAACGTTTCGGAGTCCCGCGCCAGGAACAGCACAAACAATAAACCGTATCCTGGTCGTATCCCTCCAACGAGGAGGTGCCGTCCTTAGGTACAATCTCACCTTTGTCAGAGATGTAGACCGGCAGGCGCTCACCTTGTCCGTTCATCACAAAAAATGCCCCCACCTTGCATTGGGGGCATACCATCTTACGCATAATCAATTGAAATAATACAAAAATATAGTCACCCCTTCCAGTGCCTTCTTCTTTTCACCTTGTATTTCGATGGCAAACTTTATTTCCGCCTTTGCCACACCGCGCAGATTCGACAGAGATTGCAAATGGGCAACCAGTCGGATGCTCTGTCCGGACAATACCGCCTGACCGAACTTCATCTTGTCCATACCATAATTAATCATCATCTTCAGGTTGTTCACTTCAATAATCTGGTTCCACAGATATGGCAACATGGACAAGGTGAGATACCCATGTGCAATAGTGCTCTTAAAAGGACTTTCCACTTTGGCGCGTTCCGTATCGACGTGTATCCACTGATGGTCCAATGTCGCATCAGCAAACAGATTGATACGCTCCTGAGGGAGCTCTACATATTCCGAAACACCGATTTGCTGGCCTACCAGCTTTTCAAAATCCTCGTACGAGTTGATAATCACTTTTTCCATTACTCTCTATTTTATTGATAAATTATAAATTCACGCGCTTTATCCACATATCCGCCATTCGTTTATGCCCTGCAGGAGTAGGATGGATACCGTCCCAAATCCAATAGGTGTCCTGAGAAGCCGGAGCAGTGCCAAGAATTTCATCGAACATCGCATTATAAGGAAGAAATACCGTCTGATAGTCCTTCGCTATCCTCTCTACGATGGCGGCACAGCGACGCACCAGACTATCACGTTCTGCAAAGTCCTCACTCTTACGCATATTGCCGACATTGACAACAAAAGGAGTGCCCAGCACTATCTTCAATTCCGGATTGGCCTGCAAAGAACGGTCAAGCAAGGAACGGTAACATTTCTCCCATCCTTCAAAATCAAAAGGCTCTTTTTTGTCACCCTGCAGATAGTAATGTACATCGTTTGTCCCCACCAAGACGGAAAGCACATCCGGTTTCATTCCAATGACATCCTCTTCCCAGCGTTTCTCCAAATCCCGGAGAGTGTTTCCACTGATGCCACGGTTAAAAAAAGCATATTCCTTTTCCGGGAAATCTCCTTGATAATGACTTGCACACAAATACATATAGCCGCTACCGTAAATATGGTTCATATCCCAAAGGCTTCGTTCCGCAGTCGGTTTGGGCATCCCGCAGGCATTTCCCCAGTTACCGTCCGTGATAGAATCTCCGATAAACAAGACACGCGGGCCGCTTGCATGGAGTAAGAGTGATATGCAGAAAAAAACTATTACAAAGAGTCCAATACGCTTCATGGCATTTTCTTGTTAGAATGTAAAAATTGCAACAAATATACGTCTTATTCCGGCAAGTACAAAAACTCGGGTACCTTTTTCCCATTTCCCAAAAACACATATAACCCTTATTTTTATTTCCGTTCATCACAGATTAATTTGGAAATAATGTATCTTTGTCAATATCTTAATTGTTGTGACAGAACAAAAACATCACTATCAAAGATTCCGGTATGAATTCTAAATTTGATTATGACTTACTGTCAGCAATGATGACCAATGCCAATATGGGATGGTGGGAAGCTGATTTAAAGACCGAAAGCTACATTTGCTCCGAATATATCTCCCGGTTGCTGGGACTGGATGAGGATGGAACCATCAGCTTTAAAGATTTCAACAAACGTATCCTGAAAGAGGAACAACGGCATACTACCACACATTCCTTCGACAATATCCGGCAGACACAAGAGACTGTATATCTGCTCAACACAGTAGAGGGTCCAACGTGGATAAGAAGCAAGATATGCCTGCAGAGAACCGATGAAAACGGTAATGTCAAAGTCTACGGCATTGCCGAAACACAAGACGGTCCCGACATGTCATCGGCATCCCAAGCCTTACAAGAGCGTAACCGTCTCCTCCATAATATTTATAAATATCTTCCGGTAGGAATTGAGCTCTATAACCGAGAGGGAATATTGATAGATATGAATGACAAAGAGCAGGAAATGTTCCATCTCAAACAGAAAGAAGATCTACTTGGAATTAATATTTTCGAGAATCCGATTTTCCCGGAAGAGATGAAAAGCAAGTTAAGAAAACATGAAAATGCAGACTTCACTTTCCGGTATGACTTCTCTAAAATAGGCAATTACTACAAGACACAGAAGAAGACGGGCACCATAGACCTTGTAACCAAAGTCACAAGCCTTTACGACGATAATCACAACCTGACCAACTATCTGCTAATCAACGCAGACAAAACGGAAACGACCGTCGCTTACAACAAAATACAAGAGTTCGAGAGCCACTTTGAGCTTATAGGTGACTATGCCAAAGTGGGATATGCCAATTATGACCTTCTTAATGAGCAAGGCTATGCCCAACGCAGCTGGTACAAGAACTTGGGTGAGAAAACAGAAACACCATTGTCCGAAATCATCGGAACCTACAATCATCTCCACCCAGACGACCGTACTATCATGCTTGACTTCCTACAGAACGTAAAGAGAGGACTGGCACACAAGCTCAGCCGGGAAGTACGTGTTCTTAAAGAAGACGGTTCTTTCATGTGGACCCACGTCAACATCATTGTAGAACGCTACATGCCTGAACAGAACATCATAGAGATTATCTGCATCAATTACGACATCACCCAATTAAAGCAGACGGAGGCAATGCTGATACAAGCCAAGGAAAAGGCCGAAGAGGCAGACCGGCTGAAATCCGCTTTCCTTGCCAATATGAGCCATGAAATCCGCACGCCGCTAAATGCGATTATCGGTTTCTCCAGCCTGCTGCACTACGTGGAAAACGAGCAGGAAAGGGAACAGTACATCTCTTTGATAAACCACAACAACCAACTGTTGCTCAAACTAATCAACGACGTTCTGGACCTTTCCAAGATAGAGGCCGGACACATAGAGCTCCATTCCGAATGGTTCAATCCGGCAGAACTCATCGAGGAAAGTATTACCGAGTACGAACGGAACGTTCCGGCAGGAGTGAAACTCTTTGCCAGGTATCCGGCAGCCCCCGGCCAGATAGAGCACGACCCGATGCGCATCAAACAGATACTGAACAACTTCATATCGAATGCACTGAAAAACACCGTGCAGGGACATATCGAAGTGTACTACGAAACGGACACAGACGGCATAAGAATCAGTGTTTCCGATACTGGATGCGGTATTCCCCCCGACAAACTGGAAATGATATTCGAACGGTTCGAAAAGGTGGACTCTTTTGCCCAAGGTGCCGGATTAGGACTCTCCATCTGCAAATCCATCGTTGAGAAAATGAATGGAGTGATTACCGTAGATTCGACAATGGGAGTGGGAAGCACATTCACCGTGGAACTGCCCTGCCGGACAAAACCATCCTGACAACAAACGAAAAACAATGATTTATGACCGCACAGAAAGAATTTACCCTAACCCCTCGCCGGCGTGGCTTTCACCTGGTGACAGAGGAGATTATACGCAACCTTCCACCGCTTCCGTCTGCCGGAATCCTGCATCTGTTCATCAAGCATACAAGCGCAGGCCTCACCATCAACGAGAATGCAGACCCTGACGTACAGACAGATATGGAAGCCATCTTCAACCGCCTCGTAAAAGAACGGGAACCTTATTACCAACATACATGCGAAGGCGATGACGATATGCCCGCCCATGCCAAGGCAACCCTCAGCGGAACCAGCCTCACCATCCCCATCACCAATGGGCGTCTGAACATAGGTATCTGGCAAGGCATCTATCTCTGCGAGTTCCGCAACCGGGGCGGAGGAAGAAGAATTGTAGCAACCGTCATCGGATAATCCCCTATCATCATGCAGAAAGCCATCATCATCGGTGCCACTTCAGGCATCGGACAAGAAGTAGCCAGGATACTTGTACAACAAGGCTGGCATATAGGCATTGCCGGCAGAAGAGAGGAAGCATTGCATGCCCTGCAAGCCACCGCACCCGACCGGATAGTCACGGAACAGCTGGACGTTACGGAAGAGACAGCGACTCTACACCTCCATAACCTGATAAAAAAGCTGGGAGGCATGGACCTGTTTTTCCTCAGTTCCGGCGTGGGACATCAAAACCGGGACTTACAACCGGACATCGAACTGAACACGGCACGTACCAATGTAGAGGGATTTACCCGCATGGTGACTGCTGCCTTCAACTATTTCAAGGAAAAAGGCTCTGGACATATTGCTGTCATCAGTTCCATTGCAGGCACTAAAGGACTGGGCGTTGCACCGGCCTACTCTGCCACCAAACGCTTCCAGAATACCTACATCGAAGCGCTGGCACAACTTGCCCGGATGCAGCATCTTGATATACACTTCACCGACATCCGTCCGGGATTTGTTGCCACCGATTTATTGAAAAGCGGGAAATACCCGATGCTGATGAAAGCAGACCGTGTAGCACAGCACATAATCAAGGCTTTAAGAGAAAAGAGACGGGTAGTTGTCATTGACGGACGCTACCGGGTACTGGTATTTTTTTGGCGTATGATTCCACGATGGCTATGGGAAAGGTTGCCTATAACGAATTGATTTCGTATCTTCACGTCTCCAAACAGAAATATACATACAGACATGAAGAAAAATTCAAAATATATCGTGCTTACCGCTGCCATTGCACTGTGCGCAGGTTCCAGCCTCCCCTTCCTCGCAGGCAGCAGTACGCTGAATCCCGAACGCGATTCCGTGAAATCCGAAGTTCCCTACTGCGTGACCTCCCCCAGCGTACCGGACAAGATCACTTTTGCCGGACAAGCTATTGACCTGCTTCGCTACGACCACCGCGAACGTATGGACCGCGAACTGATGTCCTTCACCTACATGCACTCCACCACCATGCTCATGGTGAAGCGTGCCAACCGCTACTTCCCCGTCATAGAGCCTATACTAAAAGCCAACGGCCTTCCCGATGACTTCAAGTACCTCGCTGTGATAGAAAGCAACCTGAACCCGCTTGCCAAATCGCCTGCGGGTGCCGCCGGCCTATGGCAGTTCATGCCTGCCACCGGACGCGAATTCGGACTGGAGGTGAACAGCAACATCGACGAACGATACCATATCGAGAAAGAGACCAAAGCAGCCTGCAAGTACCTGAAAGATGCTTATCAGAAATACGGGAACTGGCTGTGCGTAGCCGCCGCCTACAATGCCGGGCAAGGACGCATCTCCACACAGCTGCAGAAGCAAATGGTGGACCAGGCTGTCGACTTATGGCTGGTAGAAGAGACTTCGCGCTACATGTTCCGCCTGCTGGCAGCCAAAGCAGTCATCAGCAATCCACAGCAGTACGGCTTTCTGTTGAAACGGGAACATCTTTATCCGCCCATCCCCTACACGGAAGTGACCGTCACAACGGGCATCGGCAACCTGGCACAGTTTGCCAAAGATAAAGGCATCACCTATGCCCAACTGAAAGATGCCAATCCGTGGCTGCGGGATACCTCGCTGATGAATAAAAGCGGACGTACATACATACTAAAAATACCGACACAAGCCGGAATGCATTACAACCCCAAGAAAACAGTGCCCCACAATAAGAATTGGGTCATCAATTAATAAAAAAGAAAGAGAGGAACTGCAATATATGATATTAGGGAAGTCGAATAAAGGCCAAAATGAAAAAAAGAGCTAAACAAGTGCAAATATAACAGTTGATATACTGCATTTTATGCGGTATCAGATTCGGGAACGACTTTTTAATTTGTCTTAATCCGTTGCAGGTTTCTTCGGGATATATGGGAACATTTACGGGAATTTATTATACCTTTGCCGCATAACCGAAAAAAGCAACGCTGATGAAAATTTCCGTCTATCTGAAAAAGTGCTCCCCAGAGACCTCGAACATCTGTTTCCGGGTCAGGGAGAAGAGCGTGGACATAAAGGTGGTCTCTCCCCTTGAGGTGCAGGACAGGTACTGGGATTCCGAAACCCTCAGCTACAGGCGCACGACGGCTGTCCCTGCCGCCGAACAGAAACGCCTGCCCGGACAGATCGCCGCCATCATCGAGCGGGCGGAGAAAGCCTTCACGGGCAAGGCGGACAGCAGGTGGATGAAGCAGGTCATCGATGATGTGCTGTACCCGGCCCGCGCCTTCGAACGGAACCATCCGAACCTGCTCGCCCGCGTCCACGAGTATCTGGAAAAGTTTGACGGTGCGGAGAGGACCAAGGAGCATATCGTTCGCTTCGAGCGCAAGATGACCCGCTACCACGACTACCGCCGGGAGATACTGGGCGAGGCGGACTTCACCCTCTTCGTGGAGACCGTCACGCTGGAGCAAATGAACGATTTTAGGGATTATGTCGTGAACGAGTACAAACTGCGGCAGGAGCATCCCGACTTCTATACTCCCCGCACGCTCATCAACCACAGGCCGAGGCCGCTTTCCGGCACGACCGTCATCAACATCATGAACCTGTTCTGCACCTTCCTGCACTGGTGCAAGAAGATGAAGTATTCCGACAACGAGGTCTATGCCCTCTACGGCTGCAAGGAGCCCACCTATGGCGACCCTTTCTTTCTTACTTCGGAAGAGAGGAACATCCTGTATGACGCGGACCTGAGTGACTGTCCGAAGCTGGCCGTCATCCGGGACATCTTCGTGTTCCACTGCTATGTCGGCTGCCGCGTGGGTGACCTTTACAGGCTCACGCGGGACAACATCAAGGACGGCTTTCTGGAATACATGCCGCAGAAGACGAAGAAATGTCAGGCGAAGACCGTCAGGGTGCCGCTGCACGAGAAGGCTTTGAAGATACTGGAACGCTACGATGCCAATGCCGACAGACTGTTCCCGTTCAAGCAGATACACACCTACAACCTCGGCATACGGGAGCTGCTGAAGCGCTGCGGCATAGACAGGACGGTGACCATCCTCGACACGCACGGTTACAACACCATGCAGAAGCCCCTGTACGAGGTGGCCACCAGCCATACGGCACGCAAGACCTTCGTGGGCAACCTGTACAGGCAGGTACCCGACCCCAACCTCATCGCTTCCATGTCGGGACATGTGGAGGGCAGCCGGGCGTTCAGCCGCTACCGCACGATAGACGATGACATGAAGCGAAGGCTTGTAGAAATGATAGACTAGACAGAAAGGAGGACTTATATATGAAAGTGACCGCATTCATCCGAAAGACCGCCGCCAAGAACAACATAACAGACCAGGCACGGGTCTATTTCCGTGTCCGGGACATCGGCGGAGTGGACATCAAGGCCGCGAGCGAACTGTCCATCAATCCCAACCACTGGAGCCCGGAACGGCAGGGCTACAAGCCCCGCGTGGCCCTGGTGTCGGAGGAAAAGAAGATGAACTTCGACAAGGACGTGCAGCAGATCACCCACCTCATCACGAAAGAGTACCACCGGGGAGTGGACGGCAGCTGGCTCAAAAGCCTGATAGAGGAATACCACCATCCCGGCATCAACGCGAGGGGCGGCAACAAGGCCGACGAGTACCTGCTCTCGTACCAGATACGGAAATACGTCGAGGAAACACCGCTTGCGGATGAAAGCCGGAAACACCACCTCGACAATCTCAACAAGGTGCTGCGCTACGAGCGTTTCCGCCACGAGGTGCTGCACCAGAGAGGCTTCCACCTGTGCATCGACACCGTCACGGCGGACGACATCAGGGACTTCAAGCTGTGGATGCAGGAGGAACACAAGTACGTGGACATGTACCCCGTATTCTACCGGAATGAGGTACGCCGCAACGTCGAACAGAAGCGTTCCGAGAACAGCATGTCGGGCTCCCTCTACCGCATCCGCACCGTCATCAAGTGGTGCGTCAAGCGCGGGCTGACAAGGAACAATCCCTTTGACCAGTACCAGATTGCCCGGCCGATGTACGGCGACCCGTTCTACCTGACGCTCGAGGAGCGGGACAAGGTGTACTATGCCGACCTGAGCGGCATGGGGGCAACCTATCCGGTCTATCGTGACATCTTCATGTTCCAGTGCCTGATAGGGTGCCGTGTCAGCGACCTGAACAGGCTGACCAAGGCGAACATCGTGGACGGCTTCGTGGAGTACATCCCGCAGAAGACGAAGATGGAACATGCCAATACCGTGCGTGTGCCGCTCAACCAAAAAGCACGGGACATACTGGAACGCTACAAGGATCTGGAGAACGCCCTGCTCCCCCGGTTCTCGCACTTCGGCTACAACAAGAAGATAAAGGAGATACTCAAGTATGTGGGCATCGACCGCAAGGTCATAGTCCTCGACCCCAAGACAAGGGAGGACGTGGCAAAACCCTTATACGAGGTGGCGACCACACATACCGCACGCAAGACTTTCATCGGCAACCTGTACAGGCAGGTCAAGGACCCGAACCTGATTGCCTCCATGTCGGGACATTCGGAAGGAAGCCGGGCTTTCGCACGGTACCGCAAGATCGACGACGAGATGAAGAAGGAACTGGTAAACCTTCTGGACTGACAGTTTCCCTTTTCCACTTATCCTTTTATATCAACCTGTAATAATACAATATGAATATGGACGGGCAGAAACAGACATACGAACAGTTCAAGGCGGACATCCTCCAGTGGAAGGACGCGCACAGGGAGGAATACCGCCGCTTCGCGAAAATGATGGCGGACGGGAACGAGATGCAGTACCTTGCCGTCTGCCGCGCCATCTTCAAACAACTGCCCGGAATCAGGCGGGAATGGCAACAGTCATGGTGTGACGACAGCACGGACGGCTTCAAGAATATAGGCCTCCACTTCAAGGAGAACGCGGTGCCGGGGCAGATCGTGGAGCTGTACAGGAAACAGAGGGAAGAGGATGCTGCCCCTCCTCCGACTACATTCTGGAGCAGGATGAAATACATTTTCAGACAGAGCCTGAGAAAACGCTGCGTGACTCTGTCCGCCCCTCTCGTGCTGAGCTGGCTGTACTACGGCAAAAGTTTCGAGGCGATGGTTGACATGGTCAGCAGGCAGGCGGAACATCCCAAGGCTGGGAACGCCGAAAGGATGGGCTGCTCCATTGTCGTCAGGCAGATTATCGAGGTGTCCATAAAAAACGGTTTCCGCACACAGGAGGACTGGGACAAGTACTTCGCCATGAAAGGTGCCATCGAGAAAGGCAGCATCGGTGAATGGGCGCTGCAGTCCTTAAAGGACGGGATGGGAGGCGGTGATACCGAAGGCAGCCCGGCTGCAACGAACTCCGGCAGCGGTACGGTGCCGCAGGCGCAGCGGACGGCAGGAAAGAAGAAGATACAGGAGCGGCCGCTTGCGGATTACCTCAAGTGCGGAAACAGGGAGGAAGTCCTGCAATGCATCCGCCGTTTCGTCTCCATAAACACGAGCGCGGTCCACCAGGCACTGCCGTTCTATGTGCTGAAAGAACTGGGGCTGGTTACAGGCATGCACGCCGCCAAGGAGTATAGCGTGGGGATGGCACTGCAATTCCCCGACCTGCCATCGCTGAAAAGCGAGAGTGCCATACGGCAGGCGGTCGGCTTCCTGAAGACGGCAAAGCACGTAATCAAAGACGGCAGGGACCAGTCCGCCCCGCTCATCGAAAGCGACGAGAACCGGGAACTGTACCGGACACTGGCGGCAGAAATCAAGAAAATCATCTCTGATGATGAAGCGGAAACGGCCGCCGGATAAGGCAAAATGAGCCGTTTTACATGGTCATGCAGACTTGAATTGTCATGACAATTTAAGACAAGGCATTATATATCAATTCGTTTCAATCTGCATATACTTTTGCACCGTCAACCTTTTCCCTAAGGTCGGCGGTGCTTCTCTTTTATAAGCCATCGGAAGCGGGGCATCAGGGAACTTTTGAAGATGGTCATCACAAACTTCAAAACTGATATTTATGATCACCATAGAAAGTCTGGTCGAACAGGGCGCGAACGTGAAACTGGAAGTCACGCCCGCCGACCTTAAGATGTTTGCCGAGTCCATCGTGCAGCGCACCATCATGGCGCAGCAGGAGGAACGGGATGCCGCTATGAAGCGTGAGGCGGAAGAGACATGGCTCAATACGAAACAGGTCCGTGAGTTGTTGAACGTGTGCGAGGGCACACTCAACCTGTGGGCAAAGCGGGGCTACCTTGTGCCTGTCAAGGTGGGCAACAAGAACATGTATGCCAGGTCGGATGTCCGGCGTGTGCAGACGGGAGGGAAATCCGAGAGTGTGACATCCTATTGCAAGAAGAGAAATGGCTGACATGACACACACCCGACTTGAACTGTGCAACATGATCCGCATGGAGGCGGAACATACCGAAGACACCGGCTTCCCTCTGGAAGTGTTCCCACAGACGGTTCAATCCGTCATCCTTGACATGGCCCGGTACGAGAACTACAAGACAGAGTTCATAGCGACTGCCATGATTTCGGCTGTATCTGCGGCATTGGGCGGCACCTACCGTATCCGCATCAAAGGCGAATGGCAGAGCAATGCCGCCCTCTACATCATCCTCGTGGGCAGGCCGGGACTGGGCAAGACACCGCCGCTGGAGGCGGCATACCGTCCCATACGGAAGCACGACTATGCCCTGTTCAAGGCGTATGAGTCGGAGTTGGAGGCATGGAAAGCTGCCGGGGAAACCGGGAAGAAGCCCGTGCTGCGGCGTACCGTCGTGTCCGACTTCACCCCCGAATCGCTCCTGCTGACGCACAGCAACAATCCCCGTAGCGTGGTCATCCTCGTGGACGAGATCATGGGGATGTTCAACTCTGCCAACCGCTATACCAACGGACAGCTCATAGAGCAGCTGCTCACGGCATGGAGCGGCGGGGCTCTGGATGTGACAAGGGTCGGCAACACTGTACCCGTACATATAGAACAGCCATGCATCAATATCGTCGGAACTACGCAGACCAAGCGTGTACACGAACTGCTCACGAAAGGATTCGAGGATAACGGACTGCTTGACCGCTTCCTGTTCGTGCTGCCCAAATCCCGTGAAGTGTCAAAATGGACTGATTGGGATGATGGCGGGGAGGACAGGGCATCTCTGGCAGCGGCACGCTGGGAGCAGATACTTGGCAAGGTACTCTCCCTGGACTATGACAGGGGAGAGGAAGAAAGGATATCACATGTGCTGTCCATGGACAGGGAGGCAAAAGAGTATTTCTTCTCATGGTGGAACAGGAAAGTGGAACGCATCAACCGGATAGAGGACGATGCCGAGGTGGACAGCCGTGAGATGAAGCATCCGGCGCAGGTGGCACGGCTGGCCCTGCTCATGCAGGTGCTGCGGTATGCTTCCGGCGAGAGCCATCTGCAGTCTGTGGATATGGTATCGGTAAAAGCCGCTGTCCGGCTGAACGGTTATTTCGAGGACTCGTACCGCCGCATCCGTTCATTCGTGGCAGAGGACATGTGCGAGGAACCGCCCAAGGTACTGCTGTCATTGCTGCCGGACACGTTCGACACGAAGACGGCCATCGCCACAGGCAAGGAACAGCAGAATGTCAGCGAGCGCACGGTGATGAACTACCTCAAGGTACTGTGCAGGAGCGGGCTACTGCGGAAGTCCAAGGCCGGGCATTATGAGAAAATCAGATATGATAAATCTGGTAAATCTAATGAAAACGATAATGAACCGCCAACCCGAAACTGCAACGGGTGACCCCTTGTTGCAGCCTGCAGTCTTTGCAGTTTTGCAGTCTCGGAGTACCGGAAAGGTAAAATTCCTGCAAGACTGCAAGAACTGCAGACTGCAAATGGCAGTTTTCATTTGCAGGAATCCACAAAAGAGAGCATCATGAACGGATACAGATTCCATCTTCAGAAATACAGGCCGGGCAGCAAGACCGCCTGTCCGGAGTGCGGCAGGAAGTCCTGCTTTACCCGTTATATCGACGAGGCGGGAGAGATTTCCTTCCCTGACAACGTGGGTATCTGTGACCATATCAACAGTTGCGGCTACCACTATACTCCGAAAGAATACTTCCGGGATAATCCGACTGTCAAAGAAAAATTGAATGAGCAGGAAAGGAACGGCGGCACACCGATAGTTGCAAAAGCGTTGGCAAAGCCACAGCCCGAACAGAAGCCACAGATATCCTTTCTTCCCTCTGATTGGGTGGAGCAGTCCATGCGCAGGTACGACATCAACCCCTTATACCGCTACTTCACCAAAGTGGCCGGCAAGGAGGATACGGACAGGCTGTTCCGCCTTTATCGGGTAGGCACATCAAGGATGTGGGGCGGAGCGGTCGTATTCTGGCAGACAGACCGGGACGGCAATGTGCGTGCGGGCAAGATCATGGGCTATGACGCTGAAACGGGACACCGGGTTAAGGAGCCTTTCAACCAAGTCAGCTGGGTACATTCAGTAAGGAAGCTACCAGACTTCAGGATGAAGCAGTGTCTGTTCGGTGAACATCTGCTGTCGGACAACTCCGCCGCCATGTCCGCCAAACCTGTAGCCATTGTCGAGAGCGAGAAGACGGCACTGGTCGCCGCCCATTTCATTCCCGATTTCATCTGGCTTGCCACCGGAGGGATACACGGGTGCTTCAACGGCGAAGCCATGCAGGTATTGGACGGTCGGGAGGTGATTCTTTTCCCCGACCTTAAGGCAACGGAGGAATGGAGGCAACGGCTGCCGATGCTGGAATCCGTATGCAGGCGTGCCACATGTTCCGACCTGCTGGAAAGGATAGCGACCAATGAACAACGCAGTCTGGGACTGGACATCGCCGACTTCCTGCTGATGGAGGACACGCCGCAGATGATCCTTCAACAGATGATAGAACGCAACCCCGTACTGCAGACCTTCATTGACACCTTCGGACTCGAACTGGTGGATGCAGGGAGAGCGGAATGACGGAAAGGCATCGGACAGCTTGCTGTCCCAAGGGGAAAGGGGTTGTAAAATCCCGTAGCTTATTAGGGCATTTCCACCGCCTCCGCTCCGCGTCCGGCAGTCAAAAAGCCCATAAGCTGAGGGACACCCCTCAGGCTCCCCGGTATGCCTCCGGCTGTATGACGGGATTTTACAACAGAAATGACAACCATTAAAACGAACAGATATGAGCAATACACAATACGCGGTCTGCCACCTGCAGCGTGGCAGCGGGAATGACTCCGGTATGTCATGCCATATAGAAAGGAAGGATGCCAAGGGAAAGAAATATGTTCCGGCAAATGCCGATGCAGGCAGGACACATCTAAACAGGGAACTGGTCAGATTCCCTAAAGGAGTGTCCAACCGCACCGAGGCGATACAGCACCGCATCGACACGGCCGGGCTGCGCCGCAAGGTTGGCAAAAACCAGACAAAAGCCATCCGTATCATCCTGTCCGGGACTCATGAGCAGATGATGAAAATTGCCAATGACGGCAAACTGGACAGTTGGATCGACGCCAATCTCAAATGGCTAAAGGAGACCTTCGGCGAAGAGAACCTTGTGTCGTGCGTACTGCACATGGACGAGAAAACTCCCCACTTGCACGCCACCATCGTTCCCATTGTGACCGGAGAACGTCTCCGCAGGAAACGGGAGGGTGAAAAGAAATATGAAACGAAATCCGGCCCACGACTGTCGGCGGACGATGTGATGCGGCGTACCCGGCTGCACGAATACCAGAACAGCTACGCTGCGGCCATGAAGCCGTTCGGGTTACAGCGTGGAATTGTCGGCTCCACCGCCAAACATCAGGCTAACTCGGAATACTACAGGCAACAGGTAATACAATATGAAGAGGATATAGCCAAGTTACAGGTCGATGTGGAGAAGGCGCAAGAAGGCAGGAACACCATCCTCGCGTGGTTCGGCAAGGGAGATCTTGCCAAGGCGAAGAAGGAACTGACTGACAAGAACAGGCTGATTGCCGAACTCAATAAACAGATTGAGGAACTTCAGACAGAAAAGGCACGGTTGCAGGAACAACATAAATCAAAAATCGGAAAACTACGAAACGGCTATCAAAAAGAAATAGACAAGGCCATTCATCAGGCGGAAGCAGCAGAACGGCAATTCAAGGAGAAGGATGCAATCATAGATAAACAGAGGAAGCAGATAAGTTTGCTCGACCGCAAGGCTAATCCCCAGCGTTACCGCCTCTCGTCCGGTGCCGAGCTTGTCCGAATCAACGTGTCCAACTATCGGAATCCGTCGCTACACATCTGGACACGGGTCGGTGATGAACTTTTTGATAACATCAAATTCCAGATAGACTATGATGTGGCCCAAAGACATTTCAACGGACAGATCACGGACGAGGAGTTTGTCAATGCCGTCTTCGAGCCGCAGGAGCAGGTAAATGGAAAGCAGGCAGAGCTATTGGGTGCAGCTTTTACCCTTGCCGCTGGAGGACCGGCGGAGGTTCATGTTGGTACTGGATCTGGTGGCTCATCGTCTGACCTTCCGTGGAATGATAACGTAGCAAAGAAGCATACTTCGGTAAAACGAAGATAGTTGATTGATAGTAAATATATTTATTGCAAATTCATATCTATACATACAAGTGTTTGCTATATTTTTTGTACCTTTGTAGTCGAAAACTGACAATTCTTAAACGAAAAAGTCAACACAGGAACAAAGATCATTTAGTTTACAAAAATAGTATTGATATTTTGTAATGGGAGGACTTTTAACATTCAGAGTCGGAAACTTTGACACAACAGCAGAACGTGAGCAGTTTCGGTTTCTCTGTGAGCAACTCAAAGCTCACTATGAGGATTCGAATGAATTCTGTGTGTTCGCAGGCAACTATAATATTGGATGTGAATTAGATGCGTTGTTTATCAAGAAGGATGCTATCATCTCAATCGAATTTAAGAATTATGGTGGCAAAGTTGTTGCCAATGAAAACGGAGAATGGACTTGCGATGGAAAAACCATCAAGGGAGGCTCAAGAAAAACAGCCCTCCAACAAGCACGAATAAACCATTCGACAGTTAAGAAAGAACTTAAAGTCTTGGGGGTTGAAAAGAATCAAATCAAGGATGTCCCCCATCTTATTATATTTCATCAACCCATTGAATTGGAAAACAATTTAAGTGCCACCAACAGGTCTTGGCTTCACATTACTGATAGCGAACATTTCATTGAAAAGTTGGATGACATCACTTGTCCTCACACCGACCTTGACCCACTCGGAATCGTTAAACTTGCGGAAACTCTCAACCTAAATCCCTTCTATCTGACGGAATTCAGCAATGCCTCTTATGAATCACAGGCACTCAAGGAGAACAAGAAAGAGATCTTTGAGGGCATAAAAAAAGATGCCCAAAAGCTATCTAAAGATGCGTTCAGCGAAGTACCTGATACATTGCACCAAGAAGAAAGCTTGTCCGAATTGCCACAAACCAAAGATGTCATAGATTCAAAAGAAATAGAGAGTCAAAGTGTAGCGGATGAGGTAAATAAGGTAAATGCGTTACACTCAAGTGCAGATTTGATTCCCTTGAAGGAGTATGCACATCAAATTATCAATGCTGTTTTGGGGGTGAACGACATAGAGGTTTTTGCCCTTACTCCAATTGATTTTGGGAGAGCGTATCCTTCCTTTATGAAGCACATAGATCATGAGTTTGTCGTGCTCTTAAAAGGACGGATTGCACCTGACCAAGAAAAACGTCTGTACAGGTTCTTGCAAAAAGACATGGCAAGGATGTCGGATGATATTTTGTACTGGCAGACTGGAGAACGTATTGTATCTCAAACAGAAGAGGGAACACTTGACGATAATCCCGACATAGAAGAATCCGCCAGCATTCCTTCTGATGGCACACTTGCAGATGTAGATCTTCCCAATTGGTTGGACAGATATTTGTTTTTTGACCTTGGTGCGAAATACTCTCCCAACCATTCCAGGTTTGAGTACAATCTGAATTTGAACACAGGCGAGATTAAAGTATACCTCGGCACATACTTCCCGAGAAGTTTTGTCGAAGTAAAATCAATCTTTGAAGAATTCAGCCAAAACAGCAATTATCTTTCTTTAGTCGGGGAACGGACTTCTGTCAGTATCCTTGATTTAGGATGTGGTACTGGTGGCGATCTCTTTGGACTTCTATCTTTTCTCGAGAAGTACGAATCATCATTAGAATCCGTCAAACTGTTAGCAATAGACGGAAACCAAATGGCCTTAAGGTTCTTTGAGAAGATTATGGCTGAGTTTAAGAAACACAGCAGACTCAAGATTGATTACCGAATAGGCCCAGTCTTCATTGAAAGCGAGAACGATTTAAATCTCGTATCAGATGTTTTATCAGACAAATATGATTTGATTCTATCATGCAAGGCAATCTGCGAGATGCTAGCAAAAAAGCGCATTGAAAATAAGGCCTACAAACAAACGGCAAGCATGCTGTCTTCTAAATTAACAGACAAAGGCATTATGCTGATAGAAGATGTAACCATAAAAAGTCCGGCAACGAAAAAATTCATTCCGTACATGCTTAATGCAGAATTGAATGAATTCGTAGCTGAAAACGATGATTTCGCAACAATATACCCGACTGCATGCAAGGACAAAGAGTCCAAATGTATAAACGGATGCTTTTTCAAGAAGGAGATAAGAGTAACTCATTCTGCAAAGAACAACGATATAAGCAAAATTATCTACCGGATAATTGGGAAGAAACCGTTTGCCGAGAATGTCGTTGTGTCATCCAATGGGGAAACCGAATATAACTCATGTACTATCAAATAAATTAAAAAATTATGGCAGACTTCGATTCTGAATTCTTCATTGACTATTCAAGTCTAGATGATTTCCAGAGGCAGCTGATAGACAGAAAGAATAACAAGTCTATGGTTGTCTCCGGCAGTGCAGGAAGCGGCAAATCGCTTATTGCCCTTCATAAGGCTAAACAAATTGCAGCTCTCGGTGAAAGTTACACAATTATCGTATATACCAAGTCTTTGAGAAAGTATTTTGAGGATGGTTTGAAAAAGCTGGGACTTAGAAATGTATATCATTACCATCAATGGCGTCATAATCAAAGAAGAGTAAAATACCTCATAGTTGATGAATGCCAGGATTTTACAAGGGAAGAAATTAATGAAATGAAACAATATGGGGAGTATTGCTTGTTCTTTGGCGATACTGCTCAATCTATTATGGGCTTTGGCGATAGAGGGCAAACCCAAACTATTGAACGCACGGCTTCGGATATGGGCATTGCTCCGGATCCTCTATATTTCAACTACAGACTGACTCAAGAAGTCGCAGCTCTTGGCGAGAAGGTAGGAAATGTAGAGGACTTGGTTCTCAAGTGTAAGCGTCAAGGTGAGAAACCCAACCTTATCTCTGCAAATAGTTATGATGGACAACTGGATAAAATCGCGGACATCATAAAAAACAGATCCTTAACGAATGTCGGAATCCTATTGCCATTCAATACGGATGACAAGGGCGAATGGTCTGTAGAGTATGTCAAGGATTATCTGATGAGAAAAGGCATCACGTGCGAATTCAAGTATAATGCCAATCAAGATACTGAAATGGACTTGGATTTCCATTCCTCTAATCCCAAAATTATGACTTGGTGGTGTGCAAAAGGACTCCAATTCAAGGATGTCTTTATCCCTGGATGTGAGAAGAATACTGATAAGCGTGCAGCACTTTATGTGGCTATGACAAGGTGTAGTGAACGTCTTTATTTAGGATACACATCATCTTTGTCTCCACTTTTCCCTAAGAAGGACAATCCTGTATACAACAACAACGAAGAATTTGATATTATTTAATCACTGACTGTAATGAAATTATTTATAGCAACATCTTCACTTAATATAGACAACATTCTATCTACAGAATGTATTGCGCCATTATCGTTCTACAATGCTAGGAACTATGGATATAATACATTCTACGGATTGGATCTCATTCCGTTCAAGAATGTTTTGATATTGTTTTCGAAAATCCCTTATTTCGAGATAAGGGATAACGAACACGATAGTCGTCCTATCGTTCTTGAAGTTGATATAGACGAAAAGACAACACCGTTGACTCATATTTTCGAAAATGATAGGATTCATGTGTATTCTCTGGACAGTGTTTTGAATCTTTCCCCCTTCAACACGAGAATATTATTTTACAATGTCAAGGATTTAAATCATTCTAGACTTAGTTGTTCTGATAGTTTGACAAACAAACTTGGAGATCACTTTAAGTTTGACCTTTGCAAAGGAGATTTCAATTTGGCTTATTTGTCAGGATTGAATATTCATGTAGAGGATACATGCAAGAATTATGATGCAAAAGTTCTCCAGAACAACAAATTGAATGTCGTTAAAGGGTTCATTTTGGGATTTTATCTCGGCATATCCAAATCTGTATCCTCTGATACTGCAGTCTTACTCAAAATTCAGAAAAGGATCTACGATATTGTCGCAACTCTCAAAAATAATGGAGGCTTCGGTAATAGTTCTTTCTACCAAGAACTAAAACAGTTAGATACAGACTTTCGAAAGTTTGATCCTTCCATGAGAAGATGTAAGGAAATGTGGGATAATACCCTCACAGAACTTGCAATTCCTTCGGATGCACTCAATAAGTTGCTAAAATTATATGATGAGGAGAATGTTCTCAAAACGAATTTTATGAAAAAGAACGGTCTGCGCTCTTACGTCTCACTAAGCCAATATGGGTATGATAACATAGAAGCGTATCGCGATAGTTTAAAGTCCTATACTTCTCAGATTGTGAAAGAGGATCAAAGAAAACAAGTTTCCGAATTTAATGTGGCAAACACTTTTGATTTGGATCCTACATACGAAACATGCATGCTTACAAAGGACTCTCAGGAAACAATGCTATTCAATAAGTTTATTGATACTATATTATGGCATGGTAATGCGCCGACTTCTGATACCCTGCGTACAGACAGATTCAATATTGCGACTCAAATTACTATCGCCGCAAAAAACATATGGGAATCATTAAATTGGCAATGGCAAGGCAGCCCTGCTCAACAGTTCATGAATGATTTGAGACAGAACATCAAGAGCTTTACTCCGCTTGATGTAAAAAAGCAAGACAACCCCATCCTTAAGGCCTTAGCAGCTTTTATTCTTAAGGGAGAAGACTTTGATGCTATTGTGCAGTTTTGCGAAGATAATTCATACTCTGACTACAGTTACTCACTTGCATTGTGGGGGGCTACAATAGGATACGTAAAAATTCCGAAACCGATAATCGCATCCATTACAAATCTTCCATCATTTGGTGAGAATTACAGAGCAATCTGTACACTTCTCTATAATACAGAGTCAAAAGGAGAATGGCCTTTTATACAACAACCTGTTGAAATCAAATCAAATGGCGTTGGTGCGCCTGTAGTGAACACAGATCTTCGTGAGAATGTCCAATCTGTTATAAACACGTTGCCCCATGGACAGAAGAGAGCCAACGAGTCCTGCATAGAATCCGCATTGCAACTAGAGGCCGCCCAAGGAAAATTCGAGGCATATCTGTACATATTAAAAAATTTAATAAGTACCAGAACAAATCTCTACAAGGAGATGAAACGTGTCTTAAGCTTGCCCGAATCACGAACCCAGGAACTCTCTGATGTGGTAAAGAGCGTATTGAAGGACTTTACAACGAAGAGCGCAAAGGATTATCATGACAAAGCGTTAGTAGCCCTTGAACTAGAAAATAAGGTTGGTGACCCCGTCTCATTCCGTTACATGCTTGACGACTTGAATATTTCCAAGGAAATACGAGATAATTTTGTTGCTTACTTCAATATTCAGGCAGAAGAGTCTGGTATAATGAGTCCTATAAAAAAAATAGGAAATTTCTTTGGTAATTTGCTCTCTGGTCAAAACTCAAGTACCAATGTAGAGCAAGCAACCAAGAAGCCAGGGGTGGGTAAATTGCCATTCAAAATCCAGAATGTCGACGCAATAGCTGCGTTTATAAGGGAAATCAATCCTGGGCTTAAGGATTTTGCATACAAACAAATAATCAATGATTTGAATTGGGTATTTGACCCTCAGTATGCCGCTGGGAAGACAGAACATGAGCTTTTAGAGGAATTCCATGCTAAACTTGTTTCAGGCCAGCGTGATCCAGTTAGCAGAAATGGAAAAGATATGAAATGGAAAAACGATGCCTATAGGCCCATCGATATAGAGAAAACAATCTCTGCTCTTAAACAACGTCTTTAATACAGTTATGAACGACAAGATTCATATCACAATTGAAAATGGTGATTTCGTAGAGGCGACAGCTCCTATAATCATATCAGCAAGCCGTTCAACTGACATACCAGCATTTTACGCCAAGTGGTTCTTCAACCGCTTGGCTAAAGGGTATTGTGCATGGTATAACCCTTTCAACCAGCAGAAAATGTATATTTCTTTCAAGAACTGCAAGGTAGTGATTTTTTGGACAAAGAACCCAAAGCCGATTCTCCCATACCTTCATGAGCTTGACGAAAAAGGAATACACTACTACTTTCAGGTTACACTCAATGATTATGTAAAAGAAGGTTTTGAGCCTAATGTTTCGTCTGTCGAAAACAGAATTGAGACATTCAAGAAACTTTCTGATATGATTGGTAAGGAGAAAGTAATCTGGCGTTTTGATCCTTTAATAATTACGCCAAACATCGCTCCTCGTGACCTCTTGACGCGCATTTGGCACATTGGAAATAAACTGAAAGGTTACACAAATAAGCTTGTATTCAGTTTCGTTGATGTAAAAGCTTATCGCAAGGTTCAAAACAACCTTGTTAAGGAAACTATGCTTTTTACAAAGGAGAATGTGGAGAATGCCGAAGCCAACCTTGCTCAACGCATAGAAATCGTAGAAGGACTTCAAAAGATTCGTGAAGTTTGGCACAAAGATGGTTGGGATGTTGAAATCGCCACTTGTGCGGAAGATATTGACCTCGAAAAATACGGGATAGGACACAATCGTTGTATTGATGGTGAATTGATGAAACGCATTTTTGCTGACGATAAGGAACTTGTCTATTATCTACATACATTGAAATTACCAGAAAAAGACTTGTTTGGTAATTTGCCACCAATACCAGAGAAGGTGCGTAATGTAAAGGATACAGGGCAACGTAAGGTATGTGGATGTATGATCAGCAAAGACATCGGCATGTATAATACTTGTCGTCATTTCTGTGTCTACTGCTATGCCAATACAAGTAAAGAATGCGTCATCAGAAATGCTGAGAAACATAATGATGAAAGTGAAAGTATAATTGGATAATTATGCAAGAGTCAGAACTACAACAATATCTCCTTCGCAACTATCCACAAGAGAATGCTTGTTGCGAATGGAAGGAATTCAAGAATTTGAAGAACTCGTTCTGTGGGGATGAGAAAAACGATGTTATCTCATATGTGTCGGCTATTGCCAATATGGAAGGAGGACATTTAGTGATAGGGGTACATGACAGTTCTTTGGAAATTGTCGGGACGGATACCTATAATTATGACCGGCAAAAGGCAATTCTTCGTTTAACAGAACGATGTGTTAATCTTTCGACAGAAGGTCTCGATATTGAAGAGTTTGTTACCGATGACACTAACAAGAAAGTTTGGGTAGTCCATATTCCCAAGCATCGTCCCAAATTGCCTGTTTACGCTCATAACAAAGCATGGCAGCGAATTGAAGATTCTCTTGTAGAGTTGACCACTGAACGCATGAATGTCATTCTTGATGAGCCAATATTTGGTGAAACAGATTGGTCTGCACAGATTGTTCCTGATGCAACGATAGATGACCTTGACGAAGTTGCTATAGCTAAAGCCCGCAAAATGTTTAAGAAGGTACATAGCCGTATTCCCGAATCCGAGGTAAATGCTTGGGATATTCAGACATTTCTTGGCAAATGCGGACTGACAAGAAATGGATGCATCACTCGTGCCGCTATTATATTGTTAGGCAAATACGAATCAGCCTTTAAACTGCGTCCTGTCGTCGCTCAGGTAACTTGGACACGCAGGGATGCAAACCAAGATGTGGTTGACTACGAACATTTCACTGTTCCATTCATACTGACAGTAGATGAAATTCTCTCAAAGATTGAAAATCTGACTTTGCGTGAAATGCCTGGTGGTACGCTTTTCCCAGATACAATGAAGCAGTATGATGACTACACTATACGCGAAGCACTTCATAACTGTATTGCTCATCAAGATTACACGATGCAACAGCGTGTCAATTTCGTTGAGAATCCCGGCTATCTATATTATTCCAACGCCGGAACTTTCATCCCCGGAACTTTGGAAAATGCTTTGAGAAATGAGGAATCTCAGACCTATTTCCGCAATGAGTGCCTATGCAAGGCAATGGTGGACTTCAATATGATTGATACCGTAAGTCGTGGCATCAAGAAAATGTTTAACGAACAATGGCGCAGACACTTTCCGATGCCGGACTACGAGATTGATGCGAAAAAAAAGAAGGTTGTAGTACGCATATATGGTAACGAAATCAATAAGCGATATACGGATTTATTGAAGACTGACAACACTCTGTCATTATGGGATTGCATATCTCTCGATGCTGTGCAGAAAGGCAGATTCATACATGAAGATGTTGCAAAAGACTTGCTGAACAGGGGACTTATTGAGGGCGATGCTCCCAATTATACAATTTCTTTAGGAGTTGCTAAAGCCACTCGTCAATTGCAAGGTTACACCAAGCAAAAAGGACTTGATAAGGACAAAATTAAACAGATGGTTTTGCAATATCTTAAGAATGCTGGATCAGATGGAGCCAAACGTGATGGCATCTACGAATACATCAAAGATGTAATGCCTAGCAATAAGACTGAAGAGCAAAAACTACGCAGCCTGGGTGATCTATTGAAAGTTATGAAAACCGAGGAATTGATTAGAACAGATGGACGAAATTGGTTTATATTATAGCCAATCCGTCGAATTTCGACGAAAAGATACAGCCCATTCCGTCGAAAATGTTTAAATCCGTCGAATTTCGACGAAACACATGCTGAACTCAAAAGAATAAAGACTATGTTATTAGGAGACAAAATAAAAGAGTTGAGAGAAGAACACGGTGTGCTACAAAGGCAATTGGCAGCTTTGCTTGAAATAGACACTCCAATGTTTAGCAAAATAGAGCGTGGCGATAGATATGCTAAGCGGGCACAAGTAATACAATTAGCTGAGTATTTCAAGATTGATAAAAATGAACTTCTTACACTATGGTTGGCAGACAAAGTATTGGATGCTATAGAAGGTGAAGACGAATTAAAGCGGAAAGCCATTGAGGTTGCACAAGAAAGAATAGGCTAATCCTCACAAATATCGGGAACTATATGGTATCATTACCATACAATTTCCGATATTAATATTTGATAATCAGATTGATATTTTACAATATTCGGTTCAAGGGTGGATACGATGATGATGTTAAACTTTGATTTTGTGCTCAGGTTGCTGGTAGCCGGAATATTGGGTGCCATTATCGGACTGGACCGGGAATACCGTGCCAAAGAAGCAGGCTACCGCACCCATTTCCTGGTATCATTGGGAAGCGCGCTCATCATGATTGTATCCCAATATGGTTTTCAGGAAATCATCAAGGAAAGCAGTGTGACGCTGGACCCCAGCCGTGTTGCCGCACAAGTAGTCAGCGGTATCGGATTCATCGGTGCGGGTACCATCATTTTCCAGAAACAGATAGTCAGGGGACTGACAACAGCCGCAGGAATATGGGCTACTGCAGGCATCGGATTGGCAGTAGGTGCAGGAATGTACACCATCAGCATTGCCGCCACCCTGCTGACTCTGGCAGGGCTCGAACTGTTGAGCCTTATTTTCAAAAGCATTGGCATGAAAAGTTCCGTGATAACCTTTTCCACTTCCAGCAAAGAGATACTGCCGCAAGTGTCCCGGCGATTCAACTCCAAAGACTATCTGGTGGTGTCCTACAACCTGGACCGGCAAGTGCAGGGAGAGTACACCAACTATCAAGTGACCATGGTCATCAAATCCAAGAAAAGCTATGATGAGGGATATTTGCTGCAACTGATGCAGGAATTTCCCGAAGTGACAGTGGAGAAAATCGAATAAAGGGAATCACTGCTGTTTTTCCGTCAGATATTTCCAATAGCGCACGGGCATGTCCTGCTTGTGCTTCCGGGGATTGAGGCGTTCCTTGATGCAGATTGCCTTGAAATAGGTTTTCCAGAGAGACTGGAAAAGCTGTTCGTCTCCGTCCATCAGACTTTCGTCGAGCATGCCGGTGACAAGATGTCCTTCGCGACTGTCCTCACCAAAAGTCACCTGGCGCACCTCCTTCAAGTCGTAATAGTACCCATAGGCTCGCCTGATGTCATAAATCAGCCAACGCTGGTCGGCAAAACGGTCCTTGAAATGCCCCGTCACCAAAGGAAGGGCATTCTTTTCGGGCTCGACGGCAGCAAAGAAAGTACCGTCCGCAGCCTTCTGGAAGCGGACAAACTGAAGCAGGCGTATACGCTCCCAATCCACCCGCTTCCACATACGGGAGAACTCCAGCACATCAGGGTCGGCAAAGTTCGTTTCAATGGAGCGAGGAGCATCTATCGCCTTGCGAATATAGCGGAACAGTAGCATGGGAGTTTCCGGTTCCTCTGCCAGCCAGCATTGGGCGAGGCAGGCAAGTGCCGCAGACGACAGCTTCTTCTGCAATCCGCGCCAGACGCGACCGGACTTCTCCTCATCGGTTATCACTGTAAATATTTCATCGTAGAACAATGGTAGAGGCTCTCCCTCCAACAACAGTGCATCGGGGAAAATGCCGCGGGAATAGGCTTCAAAAACAGAAGTCAGCAATCCCTCAAAAGTCTTATCGTATAAAAAGATATTCATTCGCCAAAATCAAGCATCAACTGCCTCTCATCCACTTTTTTCTTGTTCGGTTTGGGCAACAGCAGACTGCGTACCCCTTGCGGAGTCAGCTCATTGACCGTGCGCATCGGCAACTCGCAGCAGGTAATGAAATACTGCGCCTTCTTCATCACCACCCCTATCTTCTTCAACTGGTAGAAACCTATCTTGGAGAAACGTCGGGAAGCCACTATCAGCCGTGCCGACTTCACGCCGATGCCCGGCACGCGGAGCAACATCTCATAATCCACCTTGTTCACATCGACCGGAAACTGCTCGGGATGGCGCAAAGCCCAGGACAGCTTGGGGTCAATCTCCAAATCAAGGTCCGGGTAGGCATCATCCACTATTTCCTCCACCTTGAACTGATAGAAGCGCATCAGCCAGTCAGCTTGGTAAAGGCGGTTTTCGCGCACCAAAGGGGGCTGTTTCAATGCCGGCAGGCGCTTATCGTAGGTATTGACGGAAATATAGCCCGAATAGTAGACACGCCGCATCGTAGGTCCCTTGTAGAGGGCCGACGAAAGATACAGAATATCCTTGTCCGTCTCGGCGGTAGCGCCTACTATCATCTGTGTGCTTTGTCCGGCAGGAGCGAAACGGGGAGCGTAGCGGTGTTTCTTGCGTTCTTCCGAACTTTCAAGGACTCCCTGCTGGATGTAGCGCATAGGCGCATATACACTCTTATGGTCTTTCTCCGGGGCAAGCAGTTTCAGGTTCTCCTCCTTCGGTATCTCGACATTGACGCTGAGACGGTCGGCATAAAGCCCTGCCTCATTCACCAGTTCGCGGCTGGCACCGGGAATGCTTTTCAGATGGATATATCCGTTGAAACGATGGATAGTGCGGAGGTCCTTGGCAACGCGCACCAGACGTTCCATCGTGTAATCGGGATTACGCACCACCCCACTGCTCAGGAAAAGCCCTTCGATATAGTTGCGGCGATAGAACTCCATGGTGAGGTCTACAAGCTCGGTCACCGACAGCGTGGCACGCGGCAGGTCGTTGCTGCGGCGGTTGATGCAGTAGGCGCAGTCGTAGATGCAATAATTGGTAAGCATCACTTTGAGCAGGGAGATACAACGGCCGTCCTCGGCAAAACTATGGCAGATGCCCCAGCCACCCACAGTGTTCCCCAGCATACCTGCCTTGCCGGAGCGCACCGTACCACTGGAGGAGCAAGAGACGTCATACTTTGCCGACTCTGCCAGTATCTTCAGTTTATTGAGAACGTTTTCATCCATAATACCTGCGTCAAAAGTAGCAATAATACTTTTCAAAAACAAAAAAGACCGCCAGTAGTGGCAGTCTTTCGCAGCATCAAATATGCTTTTTTTCTTACTTCTTAGAAGCTTCCAAAGATGCTTTGCGGAATTCCTTCATAGCTTTTTCGATTTCCAAAGAAGCCTTACGAGCGCGAGTTCCTGCTGCCTTGTTACCGTTTTCCAACTGAGCGTTTGCATCTTTTGAGAAGTCTGCATACAATGCAGCTACTTTTTCAACTAATTCTTTCATAATCCTTTTTAAATTACTTCGTTAATAATGTCTGGCAAAAATACATTCTTTCTTGAAATAAATGCAGAAAAACGATATTTTTTTTGAAATATTCGGTAAAATCGCCGCAAAAAGGGGCTCTTACGCATTTTTTATCTACTTTTGCAAGCATGAAAACGCTTACTGACACCGAATATATACACGCTCTCATAGCCGAAGGAGAGCACCAACAGCAGGATTTCAAGTTCGAAATATCCGACGCCCGCAAGATAGCCAAAACCCTTTCAGCCTTTGCCAATACAGACGGTGGAAAACTGCTCATCGGAGTGAAAGATAACGGGAAAATTGCCGGTGTCCGTTCGGACGAAGAACAATATATGATAGAAGCGGCTGCCGGACTTTATTGCAGCCCCGAAGTGAACTATACCATGCAGACCTATCAGGTGGAAGGCCGCAGTGTGCTGGTGGTACAAATCGAGGAAAGTGACCGGAAGCCGGTATATGCCAAGGACGAAACAGGAAAATACTTGGCCTATCTCCGCATCAAGGATGAAAACATCCTGGCTACTCCCGTCCATCTGCGCGTCTGGCAGCAAAGCGGAAGTCCGAAAGGAGAACTGATAGAATATACCGAACGAGAACAACTGTTGCTCAATCTGCTGGAAGAAAACGACCGCCTTTCACTGAACCGTTACTGCCGCCTGGCGCATCTTTCCCGACGCGCCGCCGAACATCTGCTGGCAAAGTTTGTTCGTTATGACATAGTGGAACCGGTGTTTGAAGGACACAAATTTCACTTCAAGCTGAAATAGGCAAGGAGATTCCGTCAGGTTTGTCCAGATTTGTCCATAGTACAAATCGCAGCACACGAGTTCATACCACGTTGATTATCATCAACTTGCAAAGAGTCTATCTCAGTTAACGACAGAGGCAGCCTTGAATAACGACAGAGATAGCCTAAAGTAACGACAGAGACCACCTTAGATAACGACAGAGGGTAGCGCTTTTTTGTGTGAGTTTTTTACTACAAATAGATAACTGTACATATACATTATGGGAATAATAAATCTGATAAACGACCTGCTCTGGACCTACATCCTCGTTGCCCTGCTGTTGGGATGCGCCGTATGGTTTACGCTGAGAACCCGCTTTGTACAGTTCCGGATGATAAAGGAAATGGTACGTCTGCTGGGCGACTCGGGCGGGAAAGGCGATGCCAAGGAAAAGCATATCTCATCGTTCCAGGCATTTGCCATCTCCATTGCCAGCCGTGTAGGTACGGGCAATCTTGCAGGGGTTGCCACCGCCATTGCAGTAGGCGGTCCGGGCGCTGTATTCTGGATGTGGGTGATTGCCCTCCTGGGTGCTTCCAGCTCGTTTGTAGAATCTACACTGGCCCAATTGTATAAGATAAAGGGCAAAGACTCCTTTATCGGCGGCCCGGCCTACTATATGCGTAAGGGACTGAAACAGCCGTGGATGGGGGCACTGTTTGCCGTACTTATCACCATTACCTTCGGATTTGCATTCAACTCGGTACAGAGCAATACACTGTGTGCCGCTTTCGAAGGCGCTTTCGGGTTCGACCATGCCGTTGTGGGAGGGATCATCACCGCACTCACGCTGACAATCATCTTTGGAGGCGTACAGCGCATAGCCAAAGTCAGCAGCATCATCGTCCCCATCATGGCGTTGGGATACATTGCACTGGCACTTATCATCGTTCTGTTGAACATCAAAGAGCTGCCGGGAGTCCTGGCACTCATTGTCGGCCACGCCTTCGGATGGGAGCAGGCTTTGGGAGGGGGTGTCGGCATGGCGCTGATGCAGGGCATCAAACGCGGGCTGTTCAGCAACGAGGCCGGTATGGGGTCCGCCCCCAATGTGGCGGCAACCGCACACGTCAGCCACCCCGTGAAGCAAGGCTTGATTCAGACGCTGGGAGTATTTACCGATACGCTGATTATATGTACCTGCACCGCTTTCATCATTCTGTTCAGCGGTGCTCCACTGGATGGTTCCACAAACGGCGTACAGCTTACCCAGCATGCACTGACCAACGAGATAGGACCTTCGGGAGCCATCTTCGTTGCGGTAGCCTTGTTCTTCTTCGCATTCAGCAGCATTCTGGGAAATTATTATTACGGAGAAGCCAATGTGCGCTACCTTACCCACCGTAAATGGGTGCTCAACATCTACCGTATACTGGTGGGCGGCATGGTCATGTTCGGTGCTGTTGCCACCCTCGATCTGGCATGGAGCCTTGCCGACGTCACTATGGGACTCATGGCGCTCTGCAATCTTATCGCCATCAGCCTGCTCGGAAAATACGCTTTCAGGCTGCTTGAAGACTACCGCGCACAGAAAAGCGCCGGTATCAAAGACCCCGTTTTCACCAAGAACCGCCTGAAAGAGGTAGAAAAAGACATAGAGTGCTGGTGATAACCAACTTATTTCGTACTTTTGCAGCCGGAACCGCCGGATGACCTGCGGTCTTGTAATTTGTAATCAGTAATTCGTAATTTGATATGAGTTTATTTGCCAAACTATTCAACAAGAATACCGGAGAAGTATCTTCGAAGAATGTGGAAGACTTCGTGTCACTGACACGCGTCTACTTCCAGTCTGTAATAGCCGCCAACCTGGGCATCACCAATATCCGCTTTGTGCCGGATGTAGCCAACTTCAAGCGTCTGTTCAAAATCCCCACGCAGGGAGGCCGCCTGGGACAAGCGGAAAAGGCCGCTTCGCGCAAGATGCTGATGCAGGACTACGGCATCAGTGAAAACTTCTTCAAGGAAATTGATACTTCCGTCAAGAAGCACTGCCGTACGCAGAACGACGTACAAGGTTATCTCTTTATGTATCAAGGCTTCTCCAATGACTTGATGATGCTGATGGGAAACCTGATGCAGTGGAAATTCCGCATGCCTTCCATCTTCAAGGGAGCACTGCGCAGCATGACCGAAAAAACCGTACACGACGTCTGTACAAAAACCGTATGGAAAAAGGACGATGTACACAAGACGGCAGCGGCAGTACGCCAGTACAAAGAGCGTCTGGGATATTCGGAACAATGGATGACCGAGTACGTTTACAACGTAGTGATGCTGGCCAAAAAGGAACCGAAACAGAAAGCCAACGAAGAGAAATAAAAGAAAAAGAATTCTAAAGAACTTTAGAAACAAGAAGGCGGGAAAGAAATTTCCCGCTTTTTTTTGTTATTTTTAGCAAATGAAATCATTTTCCCCTCACGGAACACAAGGACGCACCCCGCGTCAACCATCATAAATATTAACTTCAAAAAAACAACCGCTTATGAAACAAAAGAAAATGCTTGCACTCACTCTATCACAACTGGAACAACTTTATCGGCACGAACTCCCTGAATTGGTCAGCATCGCCGTTCAAAGCGACGATGCGGAAGCCTTCAAGGCCAACCTGACGGAGTACATTGCCGGACATCCGGAAGTGGACAGCGAGGCCGGTAAGCAAATTCGACTCTTGATTGAATTTGACGGGCAGGAAGTACACGAGCTCTCCATCGGAGAACAGCTGCCCATAGCAACTTTATCAATGCTGCATTCCTTCCTCACGGGACAATGGGAAGAGGAAACGGAAACGGACCTGTTCATCGACTTGTTCCAGCAGTTCAAACGCCTCCACCAGCCAGCCCCCACCCTGCCCTCCGCACAGAAAATCAAAACCCTGACCGAACGCTGGCCCAGCGGACTGGATGAAGACGTGCAGCATATCCGTGCAAAGAACAAGGAACGCATCCTGCATGCACTGGTGCAGAAGATTGAGCACCGCAAGAACCCGGCTTCCCGCTTCCATTTCGAAGAGGGACTCAGCTACGAGGAGAAGTTCAACCTCGTCAGCGAATGGTGGAATGACTTCCGTTTCCATCTTGCCATGGCCGTCAAAAGCCCTACGGAGCTAAACCGTCTTCTCGGCAACTCCCTTTCTGCCGAAACCATGTACCTGCTCTCAAAAGCCCGCAAGAAGGGAATGCCTTTCTTCGCCACCCCCTATTATCTGTCACTGCTGAACTGCACCGGCAGCGGATACGACGACGAGGCCCTGCGCAGCTATATACTCTATTCACCCCAACTGGTGGAAACCTACGGACAGATACGTGCCTGGGAACGGGAGGATATCGTAGAACCAGGTAAACCCAATGCCGCCGGCTGGCTGCTGCCCGACGGGCATAACATCCACCGCCGTTATCCGGAAGTGGCCATCCTCATCCCCGACACCATGGGACGCGCCTGCGGAGGACTCTGCGCATCTTGTCAGCGTATGTACGACTTTCAAAGCAAACGGCTCAATTTTGAGTTTGACACCCTGCGTCCCAAGGAAACATGGGAAAAGAAGCTGCGTCGGCTGATGGCCTATTTTGAGGAAGACACGCAACTGCGGGACATTCTCATCACCGGCGGTGACGCACTGATGAGCCAAAACAAGACGCTGGGCAATATTCTGGATGCCGTCTACCGCATGGCAGTCCGCAAGCGGAAAGCCAATCAGGAACGGCCCGAAGGAGAAAAGTATGCAGAGCTGCAACGTGTACGCCTCGGCTCACGCCTCCCCGCCTACCTGCCCATGCGCATCAATGACGGGCTGGTGGAGATTCTAAGGGAATTCAAGGAAAAGGCGTCTACCATCGGCATCCACCAGTTCATTATCCAGACACATTTCCAAACCCCGCTCGAAGTCACTCCGGAAGCTGCCGAAGGAATACGCAAACTGCTGGCGGCAGGCTGGCTCATTGACAACCAACTGGTATACAACGTAGCTGCATCCCGCCGGGGGCATACTACCCGCCTGCGGCAAGTGCTCAATCAGTTGGGAGTGGTTTGCTACTACACCTTCTCCGTGAAAGGTTTTGAAGAAAACAATGCCGTGTTTACCCCCAACAGCCGTTCCGTACAAGAGCAACGGGAAGAAAAGCGCTTCGGGAAGCTGACCAAGGAAGATGCCCATAATCTGTCCGTACTGCTTGGAACCGTCCATGACCCGGCAGCCTGCATCCGGCGTTTCCTGAAAACGCACCACCTGCCTTTCCTCGCCACCGACCGCAATGTGCTCAACCTGCCCGCCATCGGCAAGAGCATGACTTTCAACATGGTAGGCATCACCCCCGAGGGCAAGCGTATCTTGCGGTTCGACCACGACAATACTCGCCGCCACAGCCCGATAATAGACCGCTTGGGGCAAATATATATCGTAGAGAACAAGTCCATAGCCTCCTACCTCCGCCAACTGCAGGCCATGGGAGAAGACGCCGAAGAATATGCCACCATCTGGAACTATACGGAAGGCAAGACAGAATCCCGGTTCAGCCTCTACGAATATCCTGATTTCCCCTTCCAAATCACCGACAGAATGAGCAATCAGGACATTGCAGGATAGCATATCCAAGATATATTCCGTACTTTTGCAGGCAGAACAATGAAATTGGAAAGTATGGAAATAGAACAACACCCTTTAGAACCCTTCCTTCCCGGCAACGCCCGTCTGCTGATGCTGGGAAGCTTTCCTCCGCAGAAAAAGCGGTGGTCCATGGAGTTTTACTACCCCAACTGGAACAATGACATGTGGAGGATTACCGGGTTCCTTTTCTTCAATGACAAGGATTATTTTGTAGACAAGACGAAGAAGGCTTTCTGCAAAGAACGCCTCATCAGTTTCCTGCAGGAAAAGGGTATTGCCTTGTTCGACACAGCCTCTGCCATACGGCGCCTGCAGGACAACGCCTCGGATAAGTTTCTGGAAGTGGTGCAACCCACGGACGTCCCTGCCCTGCTACACCGGATACCGCAATGCAAGGCTATCGTTACCACCGGCGAGAAGGCTACGGACACGCTGTGCACGCAGTTCTCCATCGACAAGCCCAAAGTAGGCGACTTCACGGAGTTTCTTTTCGAAAACCATCCGATGCGCCTCTACCGGATGCCTTCTTCCTCAAGAGCCTACCCGCTGGCACTGGGAAAAAAAGCAGCAGCGTATCGCATTATGTATCAGGACTTACAGATGTTGTAAGCAACTTTCTTTATAAAATAAGTACGTCTGTTACTTGCATATTTGAAAGTTTGCATTACCTTTGCAGCCGCAAACACGGGAGTAGCTCAGTTGGTAGAGCACCGGTCTCCAAAACCGGGTGTCGGGAGTTCGAGCCTCTCCTCCCGTGCATGAACGAATAATGGCTGTAAGCATTGCTTACAGCCATTATTCGTTTTATAAATGCCTACCGGATATCTATCAGCTTATGTGTCTGCAAACTAAGTCTCCACTTAGGATGCTTCATCACGCAATCCACCGTTTCGGCCGTATTGCTGCAAGAGCAAGGCTGAAGAAAGAAATGCCCGGCGGGCAACTGCTCATAAACAGTAATATCCTGCCCTTCATACACCACCTTCACTTCATTCATACGCGTAATTTCCAGCTTTACCCCCTGCTTGGGAGAGCAGGTCACCCAATCTATATTATCCGGCAGCGGACGGGTACCGTTTGTTTCAATGCAGACATACTTTCCCGCCTGGTGCAGACAATCCACAAATTCACGGTCAATCCAAAGGGAGGGTTCTCCACCGGTCAGTATCACGGTAGCGGCAGGGTATCTACTAACTTCTGTTACGATATCTTCATCGGACATCAGTATGCCGTCCTCATGCTGCGTATCACAGAAGGGGCACTTCAGGTTACAACCGGAAAAACGGATAAAGACAGCCGGGGTACCCGTATGGTATCCTTCTCCCTGCAAACTGTAGAATATCTCATTAATCTTCCTCATAGACGGCAATGTTTGATTCCGACTCCTGCACCTCTACCTTGAAGCAAGTGGGTATCTGGTCGCATATCCAACGGGCTATGTTCTCGGCTGTGGGATTGAAGGACAGCACTTCATTAAGATTATGATGATCCAGCTGTTCCTTTACCACCTGCTTGATGTGACTGAAGTCTACCACCATTCCGTCCGCATTCAGCTCTTTGGAACGGCAATAGACAGTGATAATCCAGTTGTGACCGTGCAGATTCTCACACTTACTGCGATAAGAAAGTTTCAGGCTATGGGCAGCCGACACTTCCATACGTTTGATGACTGTGTACATATTGTTAATACGCTAATTAATATAATAAGTTGCCGCATCTAATGTCACCTCGATGCGACGGCAAAATTACAAAAAACTTAAGATTTATCCATTTACTTCCCTAACTTATTCGTACACACAAAGAGAATTGGCAACCTTACGCTCTGCGCTGCCACTCGGGGTATTGGCTATTCCCTTATCCGGCAACTCCCCACTCCACAGCGTAGAAGAACCGCCACCGTCCAGATTCAACGCATCCTCCCCACCCAATACACGAATCATATGGGCAAGCTCGGGTATATTGATGCCTTCCGCTTTTCCCTTCCGACGTCCGTCAACGACAATAAGCAGGATTTTTCCTTCTCTTGTCAGCGCCACAGCACTGCGGGGATGCTTGGTATCTACAAAATTCCGGTTAGTCCCGGACAAGTCGCACACTTGCCCGTCCTTCAGCATCAAAGGACCGGAAGCCAGCACAGTGCCTTTTTTCAAAGTACATGCCTTTTCTTCCTGCTTGCTCCAGGGAATCAGTTCCAGCCTGCCCTTCTTTATAAGTACAGCTCCATTGGACACTGTTGCCAGAACCCCAGTAGAGGTAGTATCTATCACCACCCCGTCCTTACGCAGATAGCAGACGGAATTTCCGGCTTTCATATCAAAATAGGAGCCATTGATGGCCGCCACCGCACCTGCATGCCGGGCGGCTATACTGGTCTCCTCCTTGGGATTGTGGACGAGCACATCGAAACGGTAGCGCTTCGGGGATATTTCAAAAATAGACACTTCCTGAGGAACTCCATACAAAGAACTGAATACTGCCTTTTTATAAAGCATCCCTTTCTGCAGGGGCTCAGTCTGCCAATCGGCAGAAACGATGGCAAGAGAGTCGGCAGCAGTCTGCGCCATTGCTGCAAACATGCCGCAACAGAGAAACACTGCCAGGAATATTTTCTTTTTCATATAGATGGGATTGGTTTAAATTAATTCATAGCTGCAGATTTGAATCGGCATGTCGAGATTATGCAACACCTTTTCAAGCTGTATACCTTCACGGTTGTCGTACTCGTATCCGAAAGTAGCACGGATACCTTGCAGAATGAACTGCGTGGCACGGTCCAGGGCAATGGGCAAGCTGTCGCCTTGCAACAGTGCTCCGGTGATGACACTGGTAAACGTATCCCCCGTTCCGGGATAATGGGCCGGCAGGTAAGGACACGTAACCTTCCAGTAGCGGTTACCGTTCCGGTTATAGGCATACACGGACGTCTTATGCTTATCATCCCGTACGGGCACACTGGTAATAATCACCACTTCGGGACCACAATCGGAAAGCTGGCGAAGGTATGACTTCAATTCCTCATCCGTATTCATCTCCTTATAAGGAATACCCAGCAGATAGAACAGCTCCGTCAGATTGGGGGTAACGACATCGGCCTTGGTGATGAGATGTTTCATTTCATCAATCATGGACTCGTGGAAGTTCGCATAAAGCCGTCCGTTATCGCCCAACACCGGGTCTACCACAACCAGACCGTCCGGTCGGCGGAAGTCATCAATAAAGTCAGAAACAATATGTATCTGCCTCGGAGAACCCAGATAGCCGGTATAAAAGGCATCAAACTGTACTTCCAGCTTCTTCCACTCGGAAATAATCTTCGGCATTTCATCCGTCAGGTCCAGAAAAGAGAATTCCGGATACTGGGTATGGCTCGACAATACGGCTGTAGGCAACGGACACACCTGGAAACCCATAGACGAAAGAATGGGAATGACCACCGTCAGAGACACCCGTCCGACTCCCGACAAGTCGTGGACGGCAACAACCTTCTTTACTTTATTCGCATACATATTATCTATATTATTATTTTTCCTACATTTGCCGCATGAAAACCGTCTGCATCATTTTGGGAACAGTTTCTTTGACACTCGGCATCATCGGCATCTTCCTGCCGTTGCTGCCCACTACGCCTTTCCTGCTGCTCACGGCAGCACTCTACTTCAGAGGCTCACCCAGACTGTACCAATGGTTGCTGAACCACAAATGCCTCGGTCCCTACATCCGCAGCTTCCGCGAGAACAAAGCCATCCCACTACGTGCCAAAATCATCTCCCTACTGCTGATGTGGGGAACAATGGTTTACTGCATCTTCTTCCTGATTCCACTAACAGAAATAAAGACAGTATTGTTCCTTGTCGCTGTGGGGGTGACTTGGCATATACTGTCATTCAAGACGTTGAGATAAATGAATGTGCTAATGTGGTTAATGTGCTAATGTGCCAATGACCTGCGGTGTGAGAGTCTAATATACACATAGCGCAGCCAATTAGCACATTGGCATATTAGCACATTAATCAAACTCCTCCCAATTTTTCGAAGAATTCTCCCAACCCCTTCCGAGCATCGGCAAGCTTGTCTTCCCAATGTTTCACGGAGTTCTGTCCGATAATATCCGTCACGTACTTCACCGAAATGAAAGGAACATTCTTGGCACGGCATACCAAAGCCTGGGCATAGGCTTCCATATCCACAACATCACCGGACACATCCGAGAGTTCTGTCAAGAAAGTATCCCCCGTATTGCATACACCGCCTGCCGGCCAGTGTAAACAATATCCTTTTTGGGACAACAAATCCATTGAATCAATCTCATACTCCATACCAAGCTCCACCAGCTTCTGCATATCACGGTCCACAAAATGACGGCATACGAAAATATCTCCTACCCGATGACGGATAGTCCCTGCCGTACCTACATTGACCACCAAGTCCGGTTGCGCATGGCTTATCGCTTCAGAAAGATAAAAAGCCGATTTCACCTTTCCCACACCGGTACGGAGATAGCCAACCTGCACCTCTTCCTCCCCTATCAGTCCGGGAAATTTCAATTCAGTAAATTCGCCTTGTACGGCATAAGTAACCAAGATTCTCATATCAATTCATTGTTTGTAGTTCCTACCTATTCAAAAAATTACTCCTTGAAGAAAAGACAAAGGTAGAAACCTTTTTTTGAAGATTCCTACCTTTGAGGCAATTAAATGCACAGTGGTTCCAGAAGAATGATAAATTATTCGTCCAGTTTCCTTTTATATTCGCCGATAAAATAACTGTCCGGATACTCCTTCTCTGCCATCAGCAAGCAATTTTTGGCCTCATCCGTCCTATCGTTCTGCATATAGTATTGAATCAAGAGAGCATAGGCGTATTCTCTTCCCCAGGTAGGCAGGCTGGAATCATCTGTATTCTTGCCAGGAGATGAAGTAGCTTTCTTCAAATAATATTCCACCTTCTTCCCGCCACCGAAACTAGCCGGAGTGTAATAATCGTTACTGCCCAATACATACCAACCTCTTACATTGGTAGAGTCCAGTTCCAAAGCCTTCCCAGCATTTTCCCGAATGCCAGCAGATATTCTTCCTGCCTCCATACCCGAAGCAAACTGAATGGAAAAACTCTGCACAAGCGCTAATAAGGCATAGGTTTCAGAAGTTTTGTTCCCTATATCATTCAAAATAGCGGAGGCTTCCTTTATCACTTTCCCACTATCTTCCTTCTTTCCAAGTTTCAAATAGAAAACACTTTTATAGTAGGTAATATAAGCCTTCCAATACGGAACCATACCATTCCCATCTTCAAGTTTGTTCAGCTTTGTAAACAGACTATCGAGCGGAGCTGCAGTATTTTGAACAAAGCAATTGTTCATAGCCAGTTCAATTTTTTTCTGAATGCCGTCCAGTACATCATCAGATTCAGTTCTTGACAATGAGGCTCCACAAGCCGCATTGACCACACATACGCCTACTACAAATGCAGACAAGAGGACAAATAAAACAATACTCCTTTTCATAATTTCTCATTGTTTTTAATCAGACACTGCCATTTTCCATCAATCCCATCAAATTCTCAGGAAAATCATAATTTTCCCACCAGATAAGATTTCAACGCCTCTATATATTCTTCAAAGGCATCCACTCCCTGCGGAGTAATCCTACAAAGTGTACAAGGCATTTTTCCTTTAAAAGTTTTTGTTATCTCCACATAACCCGCCTTGCTGAGCTTATCCAACTGCACACTGAGGTTTCCTGCCGTAGCTTTCGTTTGTTGGCGGATATAGACAAAATCCGCTTCCTCAACACTGATGAGCAATGACATCACCGCAAGCCGCAGTTCACTGTGGAGCAAAGGGTTCAGTTCTTTAAACATATCAAATTTTATTCTTCCATTTATTTTTCAACAATGCATAGAGAGATATTCCCAACAAAGGAAGCCCCAATAAAAGCATGTCCCAACGTATAGAATACCATATTTCCAACAGATTCCCATTGAACTTCTTTTATTGCAACCGGAAATAAAATGAATAGCAAAACAATCATCCATACCATAAATTTCCAGGAGAGCAGAAATCTGTCCAAAACATTATTTATTGTCTTCATCTTATACCTCACTTTCTGTTGTGAACTTCTTTCCGGGCTTTATAGTTCAAAATATGCCCCGGAACAATCATGGCAAAGACCACCACACCGGCAAACCAAACCAAAGACACGTATGACGTTCCGGAATTCAGTGCATCAAAGAAACTCTTCATACCCCACATAAGCCCCATAGCCGGAAAGATAAAAAATGTAGTATAACGAATGATGCAACCCGTAATGATACTTCCCATCGACATGACAATAGCCCCCATAGGAAGAATAACCTCATACCGTTCAAGATCCGTAGCCATCAATACAAATATCATACAAATCAGTCCAAACATCCTCCAAACCTGAACTAAAATCTTGTCAATGTAAGATTTTACCATCTTCTGACGCTTACGCATCAAAAGAAATGTCAGTAAATACCCGATAACGGGAATTCCCCAAAATCCCCACATCCAGAGAGGATTCTTTGTAAAGTACACACCCGCCAACACCGTCAATGTCACCAATACACTCACATATCCCCACACTAAAAACATGTTTCCGCTACCTGTGTCCAAATTCCGACGCGTATTCTGTATCATCTGAGTGATGAGTTCCAAACTCTCTTTCTCGTTCAGTTTCTTGTCTTCCATAATCAATAAATATTTATTTATCCTGCTTTGCCATTCCGTTTAAGTAATGTCCCGGTATCACCATCATAAAAACAAAAGCCGATGCAAAAACCAGTATTTGGTCGAAACCGTGTACATAGATACACCCCACAGAGGCCAAAGCTCCCACCACTCCGCACACTGTCACTACCTTCATCTTTATAATCAGTCCCGTCAGTGCCGTCCCCATTCCCATCATCAGTAATATGACAAAAAGGACAGACATATTCCAGAAGAAGATGGAAACCCAGGAAACAAAAAAGCCCCCTAATCCGAATACCGCCCATACATATCCTACAATACGGTCAATATAAGTCTTAATCATCTTCGGCTGTTTGTGCTCAATCCATAAAGTAGAAGGCAGGGAAATAGCCGGCAACAAAAACCACAGCCATTGCCAATGATAATTTCCCGTTTCCTTCAACAGAAACCAAACCAATAACGACACTATTATGGTCGTATATCCCCATATCAGAAAAGGAGCTCCGGAATTCCGAGTCATCCGGGACTTCGTATTCTGTATCATTTGAGCAATGAGTTCCAAACTCTCCTTCTCATTCAACACTCTGTCATTCATAACCAATAGATTTATTATTCAACATCAAATACATTCAATATCAAGAAAAGCATCAGTAGCCAATTGGCCGTAAGCATATACACAAACCAGGTTTCCATATTCCCTCCTTTCAGAATTAAACAAGAGTATACTGAAGAATCCATAAACACAGTAGAATGCCCACTAAAACCAGCAGTACTCTCACCGTCACCACATAACATCTGGCCAACAAGCTTTTACGCAAAAAGAAAGCCTCACCCAAAGCCAGTATCACCAACCAGGCATAACCATAAAAAGTAGTGATATGCCATACATCCTTTGACTCCATGCATACTGCAAAAAACAGAAAATCCGAAAGTAAAGATATTCCCACAGCAACCAATGATACAAACAACGCCTTCTTCATCAGATTCCCGGCATTACTCCCACAAGACAAGCAAGCATAAATGCCTATCCCCCAGAAAAGAGGGTTTACAGTAAGCATCAGCAACATACCCAACCGGGGGCTATGACTCCAGGGAACCCACAACACGATATTGGAAAGCCAATACAAACACATCACCGTTAGTACAATAAATATCCACCAAAGCTGATGCTGCCAACTATCCCGTACCACTCCGGCAACCGGCTTCTGCTTCCCCATATCAAATATCTTATCTTCCATAATCTTTAATCAGTTAAATTCTTATTCATTTCAGCACATATTCCCCGATTGACAATCTAAGATGTTGCAAATATAATAAGTTTATTTTATAAACTAAACTATTAT
>OCAK01000227.1_pt1 | contig 66881 bp, 46 predicted proteins | sample 1538301 | NCBI WGS metagenome assembly OCAK01 (sample SAMEA2580285, study PRJEB22360) | human gut metagenome | biome: human gut; feature: human-associated habitat; material: faeces | place: Denmark | collected 2008/2010 | reverse complement strand
TTGGGTAATAACAAAGCCCGGGCTTGAGAAAGTCTGGGCTTTGCGCATAAAAAAAAGGCTGTGTCAGCGTTTTGACACAACCTCTCATTCTTAATGAAATAAATAACGTATTGTCTCCCGTTCTCGAAAAGTTAGCAACTTTCCGCATAGAAATAATTCATTAATAGTTCCCATAAGCCCCAATATTTAAGTGAAAACCTTAGAACCCTATCAATGGTGTCAGCAAAGGTATTATACCACAATTTTTCTCATAAAACGATTTATTTCTGTGTTAGAAATTCAACCTAACGAGAAGATAAACAAAAGACTATGGGAAGAAAGGGTTAAATTGGTAGCAATTACAGCATAAGTGTTAATTAAAATTCAATAAACTATTGACCGTAACTAACCCCTAGTAAACCATATTCTCCATCTGAGGCCTGCCCAGTTATGACCTTACTTGTTTCTATTTATTTGGTAATCAAACTTCGTCCATATCCGAAGTATATGCCTAAAAAACAAGAATGACCAGGGTCTTAGGTTTACGGTAATTGTGACATAAGTGTTAATGAAATGTTTAACGAACTATTGTCCATATATACTATAGAAAAATCGGATTCTGAAATAATATTTTCCAATATTGCTGAGTCATGTCGTTACACAATATGACATATTTATCAGGAGTATCCGCCAACAAAGCTCCAAACTTACCCAAAGTCCCCTTTGTTGTAACTTGATGTTTACAATGAGCGATCAAATACAAATCCATATATCCCTTATCAGAGCCATTAATATCAACAACTTCTGCAGAATCTGCTATAGAAAGTTTTGGTAACAATTCAACCCTCACCCATTCGGGTTCATCGGAAAAGAAATAAAAATAAGGTTCATGTAATTTCTTCTTCAAAAAAAGAATTGCTTTCATAAAATAATCTAAAGATGCCGGTGCTCCATATGAAGAAACCTCCTCCCTTAAATCCCCTCTCCTAACATGTACAGCCACAGAATTGGGATGTGCAGCTATTTCATCACTCTTTTCCCTATTTACATCATCCAAAACACCATCAGACAATTTATACAAAGATTGAAAAGCTTCAAGCCACTTCAATGATGGAAAATGATAATAGCCTCCCAAATAAACCGGAGGCACAAAATCTAGAAAAGAAAAATCATTAGTACGAATAGCGCCGTCATTGCCGCCATAAAAATATTTCCTCTTATAAATATTAATTTCATAATCAGACGCCACTGCAAAGTCCAAATAAGGGAAAGCTTTTAAAATATCAAAATTTCTAACATATTCATTATTTATATCCGCCCCCCACTCTTTATAAAAAGCTAGATCATAGCAAACGGAGAATCCAGCTTTTACATACAAGTATCCCAACAAATACTGATGCATTTGAGAGCAAATCCCACCATCCATCATTACAATAATTTTTGGACGGATAATTTTCCAATCAATTAAATATCGATAGATATTTCTTTTCAGATCCTTCAACATTTATTCCAGTTCATTAACTTTGCACTATTTATACTGTGCAAAGATATACATCTTTACCATTGCATTAGTATAAAATCACAAGTATTTTATATACATTTGCAATATATATAATACATCAATTTTACATACCTGAGGAATATGAGCAGATTACTTATAAGTATTATTACTGTAAATTTCAATAATAAGCATGGACTTATCAAAACTTTGAATAGTATTAAAAGCCAAAAGTGTAATTCATTTGAGCATATTATTATTGATGCTAATTCAACAGATGAAAGTACAGACATTATAAAACAATATGAAAAAGAAGTAACATATCCACTTTATTGGACTTCAGAACCCGACAAAGGCATCTATGATGGTATGAATAAGGGTATAAAACAAGCCCACGGAGAGTATCTATACTTTCTAAATTCAGGGGATGTTCTTATGGATAGCACAATACTTCAGAAACTGCCATTAGACGGAAGCAAATATATTTACGGTAACATAAAATACGTATTATCAACAAGCTCTTATAGAAATATCAGCCCTGCGGCAACATTAGATATTATTTATCTTCTCAAAACAGCATTACCTCATCAGGCCTGCTTCATCCACCATTCATTATTCCAGACACAATTATACAATACGAAATATAAAATCATATCAGATTGGATACACACAATGAAAAGTATCATTTTTGAAGGATGTAGTTATAAACACATAGACATAACAATAGCAGAAGTTGATGGCACTGGAATTAGTTCAAATCAAGAGAAGTTAATGGAAGAACGAATAAAATGGATCAAAGAACAGTTTCCACAAGCCATACTAGACGCCTTGTCTGAATTGTACGAATACAAATATTCTGAATTAGGTTCACTTATTCCAACAATATCCCAAACCAAAAAATTCAAAAAAAGAATAAGAAAAATCGTTCTTCTACTTTTGAAAATTAACAACTTATTCTCTTCTAATAAAAGAAAAGAGAAAATGATATCTAAAATATGGGAGCCTTTTTGAAAAGTATTCTTAAATCTTTCCTTTCCTCACATAACGCATCAATTTAAAATTTCCAAACCAAGTAGAAAATCTATAAGCATCTATTACTTTACGTTCATAGTATTGTAATGAACACCCCAAATTAGGATAAAAGCACAAATCCTGAATTATTCTTTTCATTTCCTCACCTATATTATCAAATCGTCTCCACAAAATCATCATAAATGTATTCTTCAAATGGAAAAAGGCCAAAGATTCGCCCAATTCTTTTACCAAGCCTTTCTGTTTTATAGTATCCTCAATCCATCGAGAATAGGTTTTAAATTCTTCAAATTTTTCATCACTAAACACAGGAATACAAGACAAAGAAGATGGACGTTCATTATAATTTAAGATTGCCTTATTCAAGGAAACAATTTTTTTTGCCGCTAACACAATCTGAGTTGTCCATATCACATCCTCACCAAAGGAAATATGCGGCATTATATCTATAAGATTTTCTTGAAGCAAACTACGTTTTTGAAATTTAGACCACAAACTCCAATAAGCCTTCCCTAGTAATATCTCATTTAAATAGCCGACACCAGTTATCTGTTCAAATTGAAGTTTTCCCGATTCTCTTTTTACACCATTTTGTGCACAAAAACAAAAAGGGAAAGCAACAATATCAGCCTCCCAACTCTCTGCTTTTTCAACTAATAATTCTATCGCGTCATTAATCAAGATATCATCGCTATCTAGAAATTGAATATATTTACCTTTTGCAATATCTATCCCCATCTTCCTAGCTAAAGAAGGACCTTGATTTTGTTTTCTTTTGTAGAAAATACGATTATCACCATCTGCATACCGAGCTATAATCTCCGCACTTTTATCAGTACTTCCATCATCAATAAGAATAATTTCAAGCTCCTTATACGTTTGACTAATTACACTATCTATAGTAAATGCGATGTATTCTTCACTATTGTATACAGGGATTATCACAGAAACCAATGGAAATAACTGAATCATAAATTTCACCTTTTAGAAAACTACCATATCTTTTTGAGACACAAATTCAATCACTTCACAAAAGTAATACAAAATTAAAGAAGAGCATGTAAATTAAACTATAAAATATATCAAAGTTATGTATCTTGAAAAGACCAATAACTAAGGAATAACCAACGAATACTACAATAAGCAAAGAGATTTATACACCAAACATAAAATATCACATTTAAATTAGTGTTTACGATAATACTTCCAGTAACAAAGCAACCAACGATACGTTATTTTCCTAACGCGTTTATATATCCAACCATCTATTTCATCTGGAGATAAATAAAGCCATTTTTTCATTTTATGCCTCATATCTTTTATTTGTTTTCTATCTCTTATAAGCTGAGCTCCTTTCATAAAATCATCAAAACGACGAAAACAAGTCAATACAATTTGAAATATGACCTCTGCTCTTTGATGTTCAGAAAACAGTTTGTTTCTTTTTACAAACTCAATTCTCGGATATTCTGCCAAAAAAAAATGATATTGCTTGGTTGAATCAATAGAATGACATGTACTCCCTTCTCTTTGAAGATAATTATAATATTCACGATCAATCCATACTACTTTTTTGCTCAAAGCTACCCATTGATATACTACCGCATGATCCTCAAAAAACACTCCTTCAGGAAACAAGATGATATTAAATAAATCCCTTTTAAATAATTTAGTACATGGAGAGCTACTTACTTTCTCACATATAATATCTTCTACCACTTCTTTTGACATTCGTTCTACCACCAATCCTGAATTCGTATAAAGATGTTCTATCCGACCATCTTCATATTCATAACAAAAGTTGCAATATGCTATATCCGCATGATAAGTTTCAATAGCGCATAGCAAATCCATATACATTCTTTCATTTATACAATCATCGCTATCAACAAAACCAATATATGGAGCAGATGCTATTTTAAGACCAGCATTCCTCGCAATAGAGGCACCAGCCTCCAGAAGATGAATAACCTTTATACGATTATCAATCCTGCCATATTCATCACATATATCAGATGATGTATCCTCCGACTTATTATCAACTAAGATTATTTCAATATCTTTCAATAATTGACTACGTACAGATTCAATACAACGCTTTAAATATGGAGCTGTATTATGAACAGGAATGATAACACTCACACGATATTGGCATTCTGTCTTTTTCATTCTAAATATATTTTATATATTATGCGAATCAGTAGTTGAAATCACTTGCTGATTCAGTTAGTTAAATTGTTATTATTCAATTAAACATCTCATCACCATTTCGCAACCCTTCTGAAAATAAAAATAAAAAAGGGAAAGTAACTACTAAAATTGCGACTAAAGGATACTGTTCTACAAAGAACATGTATTATTTCGGACTCAAACTCCACACCTTAGCTTTCCACAGGAAAGGAGCCATTCCATCCCCCGAAATGATTATCTTATCATCAGAGAGGAGAATGATCTGGCCATACTGACTCCTGTTAAAGCCATAAAGGAAAAGTTCTTAGTATTACTCAAAGAGAGCAAGCTGGTAGAGACCTGTTTTCTACTGCCGTGTCAAAGGTCAGACAACCGATAGAATCTTTTTTCAACTGGCTGAATGAGAAAACAAATATTCAAAGAGCGATGAAAGTCAGATCTACATCCGGACTTTTGGTACATACGACGGGGAAAATAGCCATCGCATTCATTTATCTAGTTTTCTAAAACAATGAATCAGAGTTCAACTACTGATTCGCATAAATTATTAATTCCAATTCTGCACATTCAACTTCAAAAAAGTGAAATTTTATTCAACAATAAACAACATTTAAAACCCTATTAAAGCATTTCGGGCCAATACAAGTTTGGAATTGATAACAAAGATAAGAAATTCTATTAGAACTATACCTAAAAATATAATCTTCTGTAGAAATCAAACAGTTCATTGCATTTATTTACGTTTATGGCCACCTCTTTAAATGATATTTATTATATTTTTTCTTCAATATTCAAAAATAGCCAAACATAAAAACACATCTACGCAATTATTAGACTCGTATCAATGTAAAAACAAAAATAGGCAACATCATAACATTTTCACATACAAGCGGTTCACTCGAAGATTAAAGACAAGTCCCTTTGGCATTTCTGTTTTTTCTTTATACCTTTGCCACACTATCTATACATCATTTGTATTAGCAATAAAAGAATTCAGACTTTAATGAAAGAGAGAAAATTAATGAATCCCCAATCTACTATGACGAATATTGACATCATAATCCCCATCTATAATGCTTTTGATTTTGTCAAAAAGTGCATTGAAACAGTAATTGAGCATACAGATCTTACCCAACACACATTATTGTTAGTCAATGATAAAAGCACAGACGAAAGAATATTGCCCTTATTGAATTCTTTTATAAAAGAAAATCAATCGCTAAATATCATATTAATAGATAACAAAGATAATCAAGGATTTGTCCGAACTGTGAATATTGGCATGCAATATTCACACCATGATGTAGTCTTATTAAATAGTGACACTGAAGTAACCAGAAATTGGCTTTCCAAAATACAAAATTGCGCATATAGTAAACCTGCAGTAGCTACTGTTACTCCCCTATCCAATAACGCGACTTTAGCATCTGTACCTGTTTTTTTGGCAGAAAACACCATTCCTCCAGGTTTAAGTGTAGAAGAATATGCTGACATTGTCGAAAAATGCAGCATGAATTTATTTCCTGATATTCCTACTGCGCACGGATTCTGTATGTATATTAAAAGAGAGGCAATAGACGATCTAGGTCTATTCGACGAAGAAACTTTTGGAAAAGGATATGGGGAAGAAAATGATTTCTCATATAGATGTTTACAAGCTGGATATAGACATTTATTATGTGATAACACATATATTTATCATAAAGGGACCCAATCTTTCACTCAAGAAAAGACCAATTTGATAAACTCTCATCTACAAATATTAAAAGAGAGATACCCAGTATGCTTTGCAAACACTGAAGCTTTTGTTCAACAAAATCCGATCTCAGAGATACAACTGAATGTGCGTTATAACACAGATATGTATTCTAAAAAGAATGTACTGATTGTAATACATGAGTTCAAAGCGATCAACGAAAGGAACATCGGCGGAACAACATTGCATGTACATGATTTAATTAGAAACATGCGAAAGGAATTTAATTTTCATGTAATCTATTATTCTGTGGATGATTTCAGATACTATCTAACCTCTTATTTTTCATCTGACGAAATTACTGTTTCTCTAGGCATGTATTCTCAATATACAGCTTTAAATCTTTATAATGATGTTTTCAAGAAGGATATTGAGAGATTGATAACGGCCCTAAGAATAGATTTAATCCATATCCATCACTTAAGAAACATGTATTTGGATATTTTCAAAGTGGCACAAGAGAAGAACGTTCCCTTTATATATACAATGCATGATTTTTATTCAATATGTCCTTCGGTAAAACTCTTCGACGAGGAAACATTTCTTTGTAATTATAACAACCAAAATGGATGTAGTTCATGCATATCAAAAAAGTTTAAACTGAATATTAATTTTATACCGTTATGGAGAAAAGAATTTTATTCGAATCTTAAATTAGCAAAGAAAATAATCGTCCCCTCTTCCAATACTAAGAATATTGTTTTAGATATATACAAAGACCTAACAATCGACGTAATAGAACATGGCTACAATCAAGCAAACAAAGAATCGAATTATTCTAACATAAAGAAAAACAAAAAAGAAAAGTTTAATATCGCTTTTATTGGTGGGATTTCAGAAGAAAAAGGTTTAAGATATTTAAAAGGGTTAATAGCTGAAGCTAGAAAATCCGAGATAACAATCCATCTCTTTGGAATGGCAGAAAATAAAAAATATAACACCAATAAACAAAATTATATCTATCATGGTGAATATTTACAGAAAGACCTACCTAATCTACTACTTGAGAACGACATTAAACTAGTATGTTTAATGTCCATGTGGCCAGAAACATATTCCTATACTTTATCAGAAAGCCTTATTGCTGAAATTCCTGTAATCACATTCGATTTAGGAGCTATAGCTGAACGGGTGAAAGCAATTGATGCAGGATGGATTTTCCCCATACACAGTACCGCAAAAGATATTTTTAAGTTCATTTTAACAGTCAAATCAAACATCGCAGGAGAATATCAAAAGAAAAAAGAGAATATCAGACATTATTTAAAAGAAATGAAGTCTGTAAAAGAAATGGCTAATGAATATGCAAGAATATACAATAAAACCATCAATACATTCCCTGTTTTAGCTTATGATACCAATGACACACAATCAAAGATTGAATTCTACAAAAAAAGCAGAGAACTCAATCCATCAAGTATAAAGTCGATACAAGAAAAGAAAGAATATAAACGCATAAAAAATATCATTAAAGGATCGGCACCCTTTAAACGCGCTTTTAGAGAAATGAAGCTCTATCGTGAGACCTATAAAAATAGCAAGTGGCGAAATAAAATCCTTTTCAAATTTATATGGTATAGAATTATATGTCTTAATACTTGTAGTACTTTTACCAAAAAATATTATTAGATAGTTCATCGTAAAAAGATGCCATACACATAACAAAAGAAGTCATAAACCAAATTCAATAAAGTTCCATCAAAATGATTAACGTCTTATACATAGCAGTAGGTGAAGGAGGCTCTGACCAAGCATTAATCACTTTAATTAAAGAACTTAAAAGCAAAATAAGGCCTTATGTCACATTAGGGAAATTAGCTAGCCAATCAACCATTAATAAATTGAAATCGGAAAATATACCATATAGTATTCTTAACTACGACTTCTTCTGGTATCCCTCAAAAAAAAATTTATGGAATTATATTACTCGTCCCATATATGCCTTTAAATTAAAAAATAAAAAGAAATTCTTTACCAAACAAATCATAGAATTATCCAAACAATATAAGATTGATATTATTCATACCAATTCTTCTGCATATCAGTTTGGGGCTACTGCAGCTCAATCACTAAAGATTCCACATATATGGCACCTAAGAGAGTATCAATCTTTAGATTTTGGACATTCACACGCTTACTCACTTCCATATTTAAAAAAACAACTACACAAATCCGGCAATTTCAATATAGCAATAACAAAAGGTATATATAATTTCTACCAACTAAAGGAGGAAAACTCGACTATTATTTACGACGGTGTTTTGAGGCAAAGTTATAAACCTAAAGAGTTTCCTAAAGAAAAGTATTTTCTATTTGTAGGACGCATCGTGAAAGAGAAAGGCATATTTTCACTATTAAATAGCTATAAAGACTATCTACTAAGAGGAGGTACCTTCAAATTAATACTTGCCGGAAACTATTCTTCAAAGACAAAACAAAAAATTGATAGACTAATAGGAAAATACAATATACAAAATAATATTACGCTTAAAGGAGCATTACCCACCAATCAAATATATGATCTAATGAATCGCGCAACAGCTTTAATCGTCCCGTCACCGTTTGAAGCATTTGGTCTAATTACAGCAGAAGCTATGTTTAACAAATGCTTAGTTATTGGAAAAGATACTGCCGGAACAAAAGAACAATTTGACAATGGTCAAAAAAAATACAATAAAGAAATTGCTCTTCGTTTTACCAACGAACAGCAATTAGCCACGCATTTAACAGATATAGAACAAAAACAGATACAACAATACACTGAAATCATCGAACGAGCATATAATTATGTTTCGTCATTATACTCTATTGAGAACAATGCCAAACAGATAGAGCGTCTATATACATCTATTCTTAGAACATAGTTATTTATAAGACGTAAACAAAATTACATGCATTTACAATATCAATAATTATTTTATATTTATCTTTGCAAAAAAATTAGGCCGTGCTATTTAACTCATTCGAATTCTTAGTCTTTCTACCAATAGTATTCTTATTATATTGGTTTGCTTTCAAAAAATTAAGGGCACAAAACTTATTTGTTGTTGTAGCTAGTTATCTATTTTATGGTTGGTGGGATTGGCGCTTTCTTATCTTAATAGCGTTTACTACTTTATGTAGCTATGCAAGCGGAATCCTACTTGAACGGCAAGAAGGACATAGACACATCCAACGTTTAATAAGTATTGCCAACATTGTATTAAACCTAACCATATTAGGAATATTCAAGTATTTCAACTTCTTCTCGGAAAATTTACAACACCTGTTTCAGTGGTTTGGATTTGAATTGGATTGGGTCACATTAGATATCTTACTTCCAGTAGGAATTAGCTTCTATACATTTCAAGCACTTAGTTATACAATCGATATCTACCGTCACAAGATGAAACCCACACATGATATTGTAGCATTCTTTGCTTTTATCAGTTTTTTTCCTCAACTTGTTGCAGGTCCTATCGAAAGAGCGACCAATTTACTACCGCAGTTCGAAAGCCAACGAACTTTCGATTACACAGCGGCAGTAGATGGTATGAGGCAAATTTTATGGGGATTATTCAAAAAGATTGTTGTAGCAGACACATGCGCTGTCGCAGTCAATCAAATCTTTGCAAATTATCAAACACTTGATAGTTTGAATCTGGTTTGGGGAGCTTTCTTATTTACTTTCCAAATTTATGGAGACTTTTCTGGATACTCGGACATCGCTATAGGTACAGCAAAGTTATTTGGCATTAACTTACTACAGAACTTCAACTTTCCATATTTTTCTAGAGATATTGCCGAATTTTGGAGACGTTGGCATATTTCACTCACCACTTGGTTCAGAGATTATATTTATATCCCATTAGGAGGAAGTCGATGTAGCAAATGGAAATCTTTCCGTAACACTATGATAATTTTCTTAGTTAGCGGTCTCTAGCATGGAGCCAATTGGACGTTTATTTGTTGGGGTGCATTTCATGCTCTACTATTTCTACCATTATTACTCATGGGAAGAAACAGAAAGTATAAAGACATAGTAGCTGAAAACAAATACCTACCATCCCTCAAAGAACTTGGACAGATTATTAGTACTTTCATTCTTGTAATGATTGGTTGGGTTATCTTCCGCGCCGAAAATATAAAAGAGGCCTATCAATATATCATTTATATGTTTACTAAATGGCAACCTTCATCGCTTGAATATGGAGTTAAATGCATCCAATACATTGCTATTTTGATTATCATAGAATGGATTAACAGACGCAAAATGCACGGACTAGAAATAAATATAAAATACCCTATAATCAGATGGGGAATCTACTGTGCCATATTCTATTATATATTTTATTACTCTAATGATATTCAAACATTTATCTATTTTCAATTCTAGAACTTTATGAGAAAATTTATATTAAAATGCTTATTCACCATATTCCCTGTCATGGTATTAATATACGCATATGGCTTTTATGTGAATTTCTATTTAATAGATCGTCTAACCAAAGCCGGTGATTTAGGGAAACTTGGCTACTTTTACATAGACAAAACCCAAACCAATTTAGGTACACCATTATCAGAGAACAAGGTAGATACATATTATGACAACATACAAAGAAATTACAAAGTTATGACCATAGGAGACTCCTTTAGCCAACAAGGTTTCAGTGGTTATCAAAATTATTTAGCAGCCAAATTAGGAGAAAGAATCCTCAACTATCCTGATCCAAGAGGAAGAGGATATAGCTCTGAAGATATCGCATTGTATTTATTGAATAACGATATATATGCTAGCCTAGGATGTAAGACTGTTATTATTGAAACGGTCGAAAGAGAATTTGTACAGCATATACTTAGCTTTAGAGATATTAAAGACATCAATTATACTCTTGAGAAAGAAGACAATAAGCCAGAAAATAATTTTACAGAAAAAAAGAAGAAAGATTATTTAATGGAAACGTTTAAATATATCAAATATCATTTATACAAATCAAAAAGGCCAGTAAAAGAAGTACAGTTAAACACTGATTGTTTCTCTGTTCCACCATACAACACCTTCTATTTTTACAATGACGATTTATGGAAATTATCAATCACAGAAGAAGAATACAACGCCATTTTAGACAAACTAAACTACCTTCATAAACGCTTTCAAGAAAAAGGCATTGACCTCTATTATATGATAGCTCCCGATAAATATGATGTATACCAACCATATATAATAAATAATCCATACCCGCCTAAGAAAGTAATTGATCAACTAGAAGAAAATGGAATTAACCAACTAAAATGGTTTATTAATCCTAGAGATAATTTTAGAGAAATGATTGCCAGCGGAGTCAAAGACGTTTATCATATAGATGATACGCATTGGGCAACTATAGCTAGTGAAACTGTTGGTAATATTATTGCAGATAAGATAGAAAAATCCACCGACTAAATTTACTTTTAAGTGATTATTAGCAAGTATTTCATAAACATTATCCATTTCCAATAAAAACATCCAGTAATCACAGACGATCTTTATCACGAGTAATCAACCAAGGCATCAGCCAACTAAAACTTTTATTAAATCGTTCTACATAATAATCACTAGAATTTGCTTTTAAAGAAGCTACTAAGTGCAATGTAAGTTCCTTCTTGATTTCAGTAGGAACCTTAAGTCTTTTTATCTCTTTATAAAAGCTCCCATGACGCACAGTCTTTCTTTGCCTCCCTATATTAACGAGAGAATGCTCTATTCTATTTACTATATATATGTCTTCTCGAACCCCATCGCCTGTCTTTTGCCCCTTCTTGGTAGTGCTTACATTATGCAAACGAAAATTATTCAATTTTTCATAAACTTCGACTACCATTCCTTGCTTAGCCATTTCTATCCAGAAAAGCCAATCGCCACTATAGCGCATTGAAAAGCAAGACAAGTCTTTTATTTGTTCAAAACATTGTTTACGAAAGACAACACCACTAGCATTGTAAATATAGTTACGCCAATAAAGATTATGTTTTATATAATCTTCACCATCAAAAACACCCATATTATGAGAACGACTCAACTGTTTTGAAGTCCAACGATCAAAATCAGTAGTTAACTGATTACCTTCCCCATCTATACAATGTGAGCCCAGAAAGCAAAAAGAAGCATCCGGATATTGTTTCAAAACAGAGACTGCCTTTTTCAAAAAAGAGGGTTCAGCCGCATCGTCACTTTCGGCAATCCAAATGTACTTTCCACGAGACAAACTAATGCCTTTCTGCCATTGAGCAAAAGGACTTCCTGTATTGACTGAGTTAATCTCCAAATGACTGACATGAGGATTAGCACTATAATGTTTTAAAATAGATGTACTATCATCCGTTGACGCATCATCCAATAATATAATCTCATAATCTGTATATGTTTGGGCCAATACCGATTCGATACGTTGCCGCAAAAAACGAGCATAGTTATAATTAGGAATGATTACACTAACTTCCACCGAATGATTTTCCATTACAAATACACTATTAATCTTAGTTATAATAACAAACTGATAGCAAAGATACAGATATTATTCTTAAAAAAGACGCTAACCCTCTAATGTTTAGCAAAAAAGCCTTTAACACTTGTCACAACCAAATAAAATGTATACATTTGTAGAATTTTAGTGCAAGCCCCCTTAACTATTTAACTAACATAGTAATAATTATATGAATAAACCAATGGCGAGCAACATAAGTACATCGCTAATTATATCCACCTATAATAGAAGCGACGCATTAGAATTATGCGTTAAAAGCGTGCTACGTCAATCTCTCCTTCCTGATGAAATTATCATTGCCGATGATGGTTCTAAAGAAGACACAGGAGAACTAATTCATCAATTGGCAGCTTCCTCTGAAGTTCCCATTATTCATGTTTGGCATGAGGATTTAGGCTTCAGACTGGCCTCCATCCGCAACAAAGCTATTGCGAAAGCATCTAAAGAATATATTATACAAATTGACGGAGATATCGTCTTACACAAAGATTTCGTCAAAGATCATGTACGTTTTGCAAAAAAAGGTAGTTTTGTAACCGGTAGCCGTGTATTAATCCGGGAAGGCTTAACGAGAAAAATGTTAGCAGAAAAAAACTGCATCATTTCCATTCACGACAAAGGTACTAAAAACACAATCAACGGAGTACATTTACCTTGGTTGAGTCCACTACTTCAACATTATCGTCAATGGGATGTTTCTTACTCGAGAGGATGCAATATGGCTTTCTGGAAAGAGGATTTGTTAAAAGTCAATGGGTACAATGAAGCTATTACCGGATGGGGAAGTGAAGATCATGAATTAGTATGCCGCCTTATCAACAGCGGTGTACGCAAGCGTACCATCAAATTTGCGGGAATCGTGTTCCATCTTCATCATGAACTACACGGAACAGATAATCTAAACAACAACCGCAGTATTTTGAACGAAACAAAAGTCAGGAAACTAACCTGGTGCGATAAAGGAATCATACAAAACTAATATGGAAAAGAATTTGAACTTTTTAGATCGAAACGAATTTAACTACAGTCCATCAAAAGAAGTAGTAGAAGCTTTAAAAAACTTCGATATAAATAAACTTTGTTTTTATACCCGCATTTATGATGAAGGAAAGAAAAGTATATTATCTGTTTTCTTGTCCGAACTATACGATATAGATGAAACTCAAGTTTTATTGGGATACGGCGGAGAAGATATTCTGAAGCAAGCCGTTCATTACTTCCTGACTCAAGAAGATGGAAACAAAACGATGTTGATTCCCAAGTTCTCATGGTGGTATTATAAGTCAATTGCAGATGAGGTGAATGGCCATACTTTGCAATATCCTCTTTACGAAGACGGAAACACTTTTAAATATGACTTTGAGACGCTGAAAGATATGATTCAGAAAGAGAATCCGAAGATTCTTTTACTGGCTTCTCCCAATAACCCTACCGGCAACGGTTTAACTCCGAAAGAACTGGATGAACTGCTTGCAGAAGTACCCAGCCAAACAGTGGTACTGATAGACGAGGCATACGCTTCTTTTGTTTCAACTGATACCAGTTATATCAAAAAACTGGTTAATAAATATCAGAATTTGATTATTTCCCGTACTTTATCCAAGTTTTATGGATTGCCCGGTTTACGTATGGGATTCGGATTTATGAGTAAAGAACTGGAAAAATTCAGCAGATACAGCAATAAATATCTGGGATACAACCGAATATCCGAAGATATCGCCATTGCAGCTCTTAAATCGGACGCACACTACCGCAACATCGCCAAACTGATGAACGAAGACCGTGAGCGCTACGAAAAGGAAATCGGCGTGTTACCCGGATTCAAAGTATATGAATCGGTTGCCAATTTCATTTTAATCAAATACCCGATAGAGCTAAAAGAAGCTTTACAAAAGGCTTTTGCTGAACAGAGTTATAAAGTGAAGTTTATGAATGAACCGGATATCAACACTCATTTGCGTATCACATTGGGACGCCCAGAGCAAAACCGGATCGTTATAGATACAATTAAAGAAATCGCCTCCAAATGAAAGCAGTAATATTAGCCGCAGGAATAGCGTCACGCTTACGCCCGCTGACCGATACAACGCCCAAATGCCTCCTCAAGATAGGAGAACGATGCCTACTGGAAAGGGCTTTTGATGCTCTGATACAAAACGGATTCGACGAATTCATTATCGTCACGGGGTATCGCCAGCAACAAATCGTTGATTTTCTGCAGGCACGTTATCCAGTCCAAAATATTACTTTCATCTATAATGACAGATATGAATCAACCAACAATATCTATTCATTATGGCTTACCCGACCGCATACCGACGAGGAAGAAATATTGTTATTAGACAGTGATATTATTTTTGATCCTCAAATTGTAGAAAAACTGCTTCATTCGGACAAAAACGACATATTGGCACTGAATCGACACGAGCTTGGAGCGGAAGAAATAAAAGTCATCGTAGACGACGCACAAAAGGTTGTTGAAATCAGCAAAGTTTGTTCTATATCCGATGCTATCGGAGAGTCTATCGGTATCGAAAAGATGTCAGCTGAATACACCAAAGCTCTATTCCGGGAACTGGAAATTATGATTACCACTGAAGGACTGGACAATATATTCTACGAACGGGCTTTTGAGCGACTGATTCCGCAAGGATATAGCTTTTACGTCATGGATACCACCGAGTTCTTCTCGGCCGAACTGGACACCGTAGAGGACTTTCAACAGGCACAGAAGCTGATTCCAGCAAGTCTTTATTAATCAAAATTCAGATAGAAATGGCAAATTACGATATCCGCCCTCTACAGCTTCGCATATTAAAGAATTTATTAGCTGTTGACAAAGTTTGCAAAGAACATAATCTGCGATATTACATCATGGCAGGCACCATGCTGGGAGCCGTCCGCCACAAAGGATTTATCCCTTGGGATGATGATCTGGATATCGGTATGCCAAGAGCCGATTATGATTTATTAATGGCTAATGCCAAAGAATGGTTGCCGAAACCATACGAAGCTGTATGTGCTGAAAACGACAAGGAATATCCTCTTCCATTCGCAAAAGTACAGGATGCCGACACCACTCTAATTGAACGTATGCATCTCAAATATTTGGGAGGCGTATATATTGATATATTCCCACTGGACGGAGTTCCGGAGAGCCGCATGGCGCAAAGAATGCATTTTGCAAAGTACGAATTCTACAAACGTATACTTTATCTGATTCATCGCGATCCATACAAGCATGGAAAAGGCCCCAGTTCATGGATACCGCTATTATGCAGAAAACTTTTTACCCTTACCGGAGCACAGGAAAGTATCAGGAAAGTAATGAAAAAGTATGATTTCGACCAATCCGCGTTGGTCTGTGATTATGATGACGGAATGAAAGGAATCATGTCTAAAGATATTCTGGGTACCCCTACTCCAGTCTTATTTGAAAATGAAGAAGTGTGGGGAGTACAGAAATACGATGTCTATCTGTCACAGAAATACGGAGATTACATGACCATACCTAAACAAAGTGGGCAAAGACAACACAATTTCCATTATTTAGACCTGAATAAACCTTATCGGGAGTTTGAAGTCTAACTATAATCACATAAAGGTAAGAAGTAGAAATGAGAATAGGTTTTGACGGAAAACGTGCAGTACAGAATTTCACCGGTTTGGGTAATTATAGCCGCTATATAGTGGATATTCTATGCCAATTCTATCCGGAGAATGAATATGTATTGTATGCCCCCAAGAAACGGGAAAATAAAAGGCTGAACAAATTAACGAAGCAATATCGGCAACTACAGCTTTCTTACCCCACTACTTCTTTCTGGAAAAAGTTAAGTTCGTTATGGCGAGTGTTGGGAGTCACCCGCCAATTGGAAAAAGAAAGAATTGATATTTTTCACGGACTTAGCAATGAATTACCCCTGAATATCCATAAAAGTAAGGTAAAAAGTATCGTAACAATCCACGATTTGATATTTCTGCGATACCCACAATACTATCATTCGATCGACAGGAATATATATACATACAAATTCCGCAAAGCCTGCGAAAATGCGGATAGAATCATTGCTATCAGCGAATGTACCAAACGTGATATTATTGAGTATTTCGGGATTCCTGCCGATAAGATAGAAGTTGTTTATCAGGGATGTGATACTTCATTCACGCACCCTGTAACAGAAGAGAAAAAAAGAGAAGTCCGAGCTAAATATCAGCTACCGGAACACTATATCCTCAACGTAGGAAGTATTGAAGAACGAAAGAATGCCCTTTCGGCGGTACAAGCACTGACGATGCTTCCTGAACAAATTCATCTTGTCATTGTAGGACGCCATACAGAATACACTGATAAGATTGAACGTTTTATTAAGGAGAATAAGCTGGAAGAAAGAGTGCACATCATCAGCAATGTTCCTTTTGATGATCTGCCGACTTTTTATCAGCTAGCTGAAATTTTTGTATATCCTTCACGCTTTGAAGGCTTTGGCATCCCCATTATAGAAGCTTTATACTCCGGAATTCCGGTAGTAGCCGCAACAGGTTCTTGCCTGGAAGAAGCCGGAGGTCCCGACTCGATCTATATACATCCCGATGATATCAAAGGAATGGCCAATGCTTTCAAACAGATATACTCTGACCCTGAAAGAAAGAAAGTAATGATTGAAAAAGGGCAAATATTTGCCAAAAGATTCTCTGAAGAAAAGCAAGCGGAAGAGATCTTAAACATCTACAAGAAATTAATGAGATGAACATACTTAAACACACAATAAAGAAATTTATATATGGCACTCTCCCATATTATTTCATGAAAGGATATAAGCCCGGCTCTCCTTATCTGAAATACTATGAATATATTAAAGAACATGGATATTCAAGACACCTGTATGAATTCAAAGATGAATATGCAAATATGCCCGTTGACGTACAGAAAGACGAGGAGAAAGGTTTATACTATGTTCAAAAAGAAGAGAAACGGCTCTATTTCAGAAAGAGCACTCCGGCCAGGAAAATTCAAAAATATTACAGGGCTTTGAGCATGGAACAAGACAGGCGCTCACCGCACCATTACTTCAACAGCGTTAAAGAAGTGACAGGAAAGGTATTTGTAGATGTCGGTTGCGCCGAAGGATATTCTTCATTGGAAATCATCGAAGAAGCTAAACATGTCTACTTGTTTGAGCAGGACGAACAATGGCTGGAGGCCATCAGAGCTACTTTTGAACCATGGCAAAATAAAGTTACGATTGTCCAAAAATATGTAAGCGACCATAATTCTTCGAGAGAACAAACTCTGGATGACTTCTTCAACAATCAAACGGAGGAGCATCTATTTCTAAAAATGGATATCGAAGGAGCTGAACGGCATGCATTGGCCGGATGCAAGAACTTATTCCAGAATTGCCAGAAGTTGGATTTTGCAATTTGCACATACCATCTACATGATGACGAAGCAGTCATTTCTGCATTTTTGGATAAGAATAACTGCACATATACCAATCAGAAAGGTTTTTTCAGGCATAAAATCCGCAGTGTAGTCATGCGCGGAAGTAAGAGTTAATCATTGATAATCAGCAGAAAGCAATTCGCAATAGTCATACTTACACAAGTATGTATCATAAATGCGCTTTTCTTTTTTCAATAAGAAACGTGAGATATGCGGTTCCCAGGAAAAGAACTTACGCACTGAACGGTACAAACGGAAGAATAAAATCAGGGATACGATATGCCTTTCTTTTTCTTTTCGTGCCGCACGACGATAAATATAATGAGTAAAGAACTGATCGCTATAACGAAGAGCCAGACTAACAGTAGATTCTACATCCCATCCCCTCAAAGAAGCGTATTCTGTCATTATATAAGTCAGCACTTCACGAGAGATGCATAAACGACACATATTACGGCACACAGTATCACAATCAATATCCGATAGCAACTGCATGCGATTCACGTCGACCAAGGAAAAACTATATTCATTCGCATCATTCTGATGGATCAATATATTGCCGGGAGAATAGTCCAAATGCAGGATACCTGCCTGATGCAAAGCAGCCGTGTAGCGCGCAAAAGCAGAAAGTTTATCTTCATTTCCTTCCACTTTCCCATCCATCAGGGAACGGACTGTTTCGCCACCATCATAACAACAAATGTAATAGCTATGTGAAAGAAGGCCACTCTGGAATTGTTCGATCATAGCAACTGGCTCCGGAGTGTCAAAGCCATGTTGTTGAATTTCCATAGAGTAAATATAGGAACGCTCTGCTTTTGATTGCCGGAAAAACGAATATACAACACGATTGATGATGTGAGGCTTCTTAAAGCTCTTCACCACAACATCAATGCTGCCTAAGCCAATTCGTTTTAAAACATTACGCCCATCGTACACCACATCTCCTTTTTCCTGGAAGGACCTTGGAATTTCTTCTATCTCCTTCTGCAGATGCGCGTACTTGGGATTTACAATCACTCTCATTACACTCTCCTATATAATACTAATTACAAAGATGGAGCAAAGATAAAGAAATTAAGGCATATTCCGACTATATTTTTTTCTTTTCTCACAAAGATTGGCTAACTCTCTATACATATTAAGTACTGTTGCGAACAACTTTAGTCGTTTTTTCTTTTTTCTTTTCATTTATATTTAGACATAAATGCTTTTTTTTAGCTATGTTTGCACGATAAAAAGCATAAAGAAGTCAAGCATGAAACCAATCAAAAAAATTCTGATTATTCGATTTAGACAAATAGGGGACTCTATTCTGGCTGTTGCATTGTGCAGTACGCTGAAAAAAAGTTTTCCCGATGCAGAAATACACTTTGTGCTGAATAAAAATATAGCATCGCTCTATGAGGGTCACCCGGACATAGATAAAGTTATTACATTTGACAAGAATGAGAATAAGCCATTCACTGCTTATATAAAAAAAGTATGGCAAGTGACGCATCAAAACAAATACGATGTCATCATCGATATGCGTTCTACGATCCGGACTCTTTTTTTCTCTCTTTTCTCATTAAAAACTCCTTTCCGGATAGGGCGTATCAAGGGATACACACGTTTTCTATTAAATTATCGGACAGACACTTACAGCAATAGTCTAACAACTGATATGGTAGAACGCAACCTATTGCTTGCAGCGCCATTAGAGAAAATCAGGCCTATTCAATATACAAAAGAATTCAGGTTATACCTCACTGACCAGGAGAAAAAAGACTTTCGATATTATATGGAAAAGGAGGGGATAGATTTCGCGCGCCCTGTATTCCTAATAGGAGTTACCACCAAGCTCCTCCATAAAAAATGGAATACGGAGTTTATGATAACCACACTTAAAAGAATATTGGAAGAATACAAGGACATACAAATGATCTTCAACTATGCACCGGGGTATGAAGAAGAAGATGCAAGAAATATCTACAAGGAATTGGGATGTCCGGAACGCATCAAGATTGATATACAAGCCTCTTCATTACGACAACTGGCAGCACTTTGCGCCAACTGCTCGTTTTATTTCGGAAACGAAGGAGGAGCCCGACACATTGCGCAAGCCCTCGAAATTCCTTCATTCGCTATTTATTCGCCAAGCGCCTCTAAATCAATGTGGTTACCTACAAATTCCGTACTTGCCCGAGGTATTAGTCCCGACGATATTCTTCCGCCGGAACAACAAGCAACATTAACTTATGAAGAACGTTTTGCATTAATTACCCCGGAAAAGGTATACAATCAATTAACTTCGACATTAAGACAATTGGGCTAACTCGTGATATAAATCAAGATAAGCTTGTATATGCTTCTCATAACTGAATGAAGCTGCATGTTCTTTCATTCTGGCCAAGCGTTCCTCATCTTTATAGAAATCAGGCAAATGCTCCCGGATACTTTGCACCATAGATTCTGTATCCAAATGCTCCCACATGATGGCGTGTCCATTACAAACTTCCGGCAAACTAGTGCGATTAGCTGCAAATACAGCCTTTCCAAACTGCATAGCTTCCACCACAGGGAGTCCAAAACCTTCTCCTTCACTAGGAAACAGGAACGCCTCACAGTTCCGATACAACCATATCTTTTCACTTTGAGTGATTACATCTGTCAAAAACACATTAGTGACTTGCTTCTCACGAATCAGATTACGCACTTCTTCAGCATAAGCGAAATGGGCATCTCCACAAATATACAAATCATATTCCGGGAAATGGCGCATTACGTCAACCAAGAGATGGAAATTCTTTTTCCTACGGATCTGTCCAATCGTAAAAAAGAAAGGACGTCCCGTCGCAAAAGACGGCTGGGTGCCTTCCAACATATCGATCCTCTCCACCCCATTATAGATGACCCGGATCTCTTTCCCCTTCAAATCTATATGTTGACGAATGACATCTGCGACATAATGAGAAATCGTTGTGACTACTGCTGCCTTATTGACCTTATTCTGCATCCGACGAAGATACATTTTAGCCTTCCAAGGCTTTTTCTCCGTTAAGAAATTAAAGTCATGTATAGTAAAGATAAACTTTGTACCACCGGCAATACGCAACAACTTCCGCTGCTGATTCACCGCATGCCATACATCTACTTTAGGAAGGGTAAAAGGAAAAAACTTATTGATACGACGTACCGGAACAGAAGTCACATTCGGGCCAAATTCCTGCATATATTTCTGTCTCAACAAATATACAAAATGAAGATCCTCTATCGGCATAGACGAAAAAGCGGCCGCATAGTTGGCCGCAATCTGTCCGAAACCAGCTGTTAGACTACCATAATTCGTAAGATCTATCAGTACCTTTTTCTTTCGTTGTATCTCTTTTTCCATCATTATTTGATTCTACACTCTTTCGGCTCAAAAACAACTAAATTGAATTCCTGCAAATATCAACCTACAATCCCTTCTATTTTTGCAATAACCTGTTCCGGCTTTATATCTCTTAAACAGGCATAATCACCACGCCAACAAGGCTTCTGTCCATATACAGAGCAGGGACGGCATGACAAATCAAGTTGCACGGTATTAACCGGCAATTGCTTCCAGCCCATAAAACCGGCATAAGGATGAGTGGCCCCCCAAATAGAAACAACCGGAATATTGACCAAGGACGCCAAATGCATATTGGCAGAATCCATTGAAAGCATCACATCTAAATGGCTCATCAGATTCAGCTCGGTACGCATATTCAGTTTACCGATCATTGAAACAACAGAAGGATATTTAGCAATCCATGCGTCAAACACTTCCTGCTCGCTTTTACCACCTCCAAAAAGAAAAACTTTCACTTGTGGGTTAGCCGCAAAATGTGCTATAACCTGCTCCTGCAACTCTAACGGATAAATCTTACCTCTGTGTTTGGCAAAAGGGGCTATACCAATCCATTTTTGACCTTCCTTAGGTCCTGTGACTGGCTCTATCTCTGCAAAGTTGCCTTTTCCTTCGCCATAAATAGAAGAGAAATTTAATAAAACCGGCAAACCGAGCTTCTCAAGCACATCGGCATAACGGCGAAAAGAACTCTTCTGATTCTCCATCACCTTATCGTGACGACGAACCAGTTTCTTTTTACCGGCCCTTCCCTTACATATGGAAGCTACCGGTTTATTGGCAAGACGAAATCGCAGACATAAATATTTGGAACGAAGCACATGATGAAAATCAGCAATGTAATCAAAATGCATCGCTTTCAACTCCGAATAGAGGCTATTCAAGCCCCAAAGCCCCTTGTGTTTGCCTGTTAAGTCAGCTCCGACAAAACCTACATTCGTAGGCAGCCCCTGAAAGAGCGGCTGCCATACAGCACGACTTAACACTGTTATTTCGTGCTGCGGGTATTGCACAGCCAGCGAATGTATTACCGGTATTGTCATGGCTACATCGCCAAGAGCTGAAAAACGAATAATGAGAATACGCGCCATTCGTTATTTTTTTGCATAAAGCACCGGATTCAATGCCGGGTCATTATACATTTTCATCTGTTTATATACTTTCATATATTTTCTCCCGGCTTCGATATCAGCCAATAACTGCTCAATAGCCGCAGAGAGGTCTTTACGTTGTTCCAGCAGGATATTCAGCTTAGTCTGACATTGAAGACGGTGTTCCTCTGTAGTATCCGTACGTTCCACTTCCTGCTGCATGTGGTAAATTTTCAATGCAAGAATTGACAAGCGGTCAATAGCCCATGCAGGACTTTCCGTATTGATCGTTGCGTCAGAAAGAGGTTTTACTTCTTTGTATTTGTCTAAGAAGTAGCTATCAATTAGTTCCACCAAGTCTGTACGATCCTGATTTGATTTATCAATTCTTCTTTTCAAAGCCAATGCTTCTACCGGATCAATCTGCGGGTCACGGATAATATCCTCAAAATGCCATTGCACAGCATCAATCCAGTTCTTTAGATATAAATAATACTCAATAGTTTTCAACTCGTAAGGATTGTTCATCGGAGCATCCACACTATCCGTTACATGGTAATCTGTTGTCGATTTCCAAAAAATCTCGTTGCAAAGGTTACTAAATGTCATAATCTTAACTAGCTATAGATATATAATAGGGCAAATCTATGTAATATTTTTCAGACAAGCAACCGTTTCTTACTTTTTTATTTGTTACCTTTGTGGGTATTAAAGATGAATTGTATATGAAAATTATTATCGACAATAAAATACCATTTATAAAAGAGGCGATTCAGAGAATAGCCGATGAGGTGGTTTATGTACCGGGGAAAGATTTTACTCCGGAGCTCGTACGGGATGCAGACGCACTTATCGTCCGTACCCGCACACACTGCAACCGGAATTTATTGGAAGGTAGTCGAGTGAAATTCATAGCAACGGCAACCATAGGTTTCGATCACATTGATACAGAGTATTGCAAACAGGCAGGCATAGAATGGACAAATGCTCCGGGATGCAATTCTGCTTCTGTCGCCCAATATATACAGTCATCGCTTCTGGTGTGGAAATCTTGCAGAAACAAAAAGTTAAACGAACTGACGATTGGCATCATAGGAGTGGGAAACGTAGGGAGTAAGGTAGCTAAAGTTGCCCGGGATTTTGGCATGCGCGTTTTACTGAATGATTTGCCACGGGAGGAAAAAGAAGGAACAGAGCTATTTGCCTCACTAAAAAAAATTGCAGAAGAATGTGATATCATAACCTTTCACGTACCTTTATATAAGGAAGGGAAATATAAAACCTTCCACCTGGCAGATGAGAACTTCTTCCAATCACTCAAACGAAAACCGGCTATCATTAATACCTCCCGAGGAGAGGTTATTGACACTGATGCTCTTTTAAAAGCCTTGGACAGCCGGATCATTTCGGATGCTATCATTGATGTGTGGGAGCATGAGCCGGAAATTAACCGTGAACTACTGGAAAAAGCATTCATCGGTACCCCCCACATTGCGGGTTACTCTGCCGATGGAAAAGCAAACGCCACACGCATGTCACTGGATGCCATTTGCAAATTCTTCCAAATAGAAGCTGATTATAAAATAAACGCACCGGCACCCGCCTCTCCTATTATACATGCCAAAAACCATGAAGAAGCAATCCTCCAAATATATAATCCAGTCGAAGATAGCACCCGATTGAAAAATCAACCGGAACAATTCGAAACCTTACGCGGGGATTATCCTTTGCGGCGAGAAGAGACAGCTTATTTAATCAAGTATTAAGAAATAAGTATTAAGTATTAGGTATTAAGTATTAACCGTAGCGACCGAGAACTTCATGAAATTCCGTCAAACGATTATCTGCATGGAGTAATACTTAATACCTAATACCTAATACTTATTTCTTAATACTTGTTCTATGACTTGCGGGAAGTGTTCATATTCCAAGGCATGCACTTTTTTGGCTACATCATCCGGAGAATCTGTCGGAAGAACAGGACAAGTAGCCTGGAAGATTGCATTTCCTTCGTCATAATGCTCATTTATATAATGTATAGTGATACCGCTTTCCTTTTCACCGGCAGCCACTACCGCTTCATGAACCCGGTCTCCATACATTCCTTTGCCTCCGAACCTCGGCAGAAGAGCAGGATGTATATTTATAATTTTATCGGGATAAGCATGCAAAAGCAAGTCAGGCACACGAACCAGAAAGCCAGCCAGTACGACAAAGTCGATGCGGTACTCCTGCAAAATAGCCAAAATTTCATCTCCGGCTATCCAGTCCTCCTTTGGAAACACGTTACAGGGCACTCCCAAACGATGCGCACGTTCCAAAACGTATGCATCACTTTTATTAGAAAGTACCAACGAAACCTGAACGGAATCGTTTTTTTGGAAATACCGGATAATATTCTCGGCATTTGAACCGGAACCGGAAGCAAAAATTGCGATGTTTTTCTTCATAACTCTCAAATTCGATGCACAAAACAGTGAAAAATGTGCAAAACTTTGCATTTATTTAGTCAAATATTTGCGCAAAACGATAAATATTCATTCCTTTGCACCGCAAATTTAAAGAAATAAAACTAATTATTAATTAAAAACTTAAAGTTATGTCTGAAATTGCATCAAGAGTAAAAGCGATTATCGTTGATAAATTAGGCGTAGAAGAATCAGAAGTTACAACCGAAGCAAGCTTCACTAACGACCTGGGAGCAGATTCTCTTGACACTGTAGAACTTATCATGGAATTCGAAAAAGAATTCGGTATCTCTATTCCTGATGACCAAGCAGAAAAGATTGGTACTGTAGGTGATGCTGTATCTTATATCGAAGAACACGCTAAGTAATTCGATTTCATCAATATGGAATTAAAAAGAGTGGTAGTAACAGGCCTTGGCGCCATTACTCCCGTTGGCAACAGCGTTCCCGAATTTTGGGAAAACCTTGTGAACGGGGTTAGTGGAGCAGGGCCTATTACTCATTTTGATGCGTCGTTATTCAAGACCCAATTCGCATGCGAAGTGAAAAACTTCGATGCAACGAAATACATAGACCGTAAAGAAGCAAGAAAGATGGACCTGTATACTCAATATGCCATCGCTGTTGCCAAAGAAGCGGTAAGTGATTCCGGTCTTGATGTCGAGAAAGAAGACTTGAACAAAATCGGTGTTATTTTCGGCGCCGGTATTGGTGGTATACATACATTTGAAGAAGAGGTAGGCAACTACTACACTCGTCAGGAAATGGGTCCGAAGTTTAATCCGTTCTTCATTCCAAAGATGATTTCGGATATTGCAGCCGGACAGATTTCTATCATGTATGGTTTCCATGGTCCTAACTACGCGACTTGTTCAGCATGTGCTACTTCAACCAACGCTATTGCAGATGCCTTCAACCTGATTCGTCTGGGTAAAGCAAACGTAATTGTATCCGGTGGTTCGGAAGCAGCTATCTTCCCGGCAGGTGTGGGCGGTTTCAACGCTATGCACGCACTGTCAACACGCAACGACGAAGCTTCTAAAGCTTCACGTCCGTTTAGCGCAAGCCGTGATGGTTTCGTTATGGGCGAAGGTGGCGGTTGCCTGATCCTGGAAGAACTGGAACACGCTAAAGCTCGCGGTGCAAAAATCTATGCAGAAGTTGCCGGTGTAGGTATGTCTGCAGATGCACATCACCTGACAGCTTCTCATCCAGAAGGTCTGGGAGCGAAATTGGTGATGAAAAATGCACTGGAAGATGCAGAAATGGATCCGAAAGAAGTAGATTATATCAATGTACACGGTACATCTACTCCGGTTGGTGACATTTCAGAAGCAAAAGCAATCAAGGAAGTATTCGGTGATCATGCGTTCGAGTTGAACATCAGTTCAACAAAATCTATGACAGGTCACTTGCTGGGAGCTGCCGGTGCGGTAGAATCTATTGCAAGTATCCTTGCTATCAAGAACGGCATTGTTCCTCCGACTATCAACCACGAAGAAGGTGACAACGACGAGAACATCGACTATAACCTTAATTTCACGTTCAATAAAGCACAGAAACGCGAAGTTAATGTTGCCTTGTCCAATACATTTGGATTTGGTGGTCACAATGCGTGCGTTATCTTCAAGAAATACGCAGAGTAATATCGTGTTACGTAACGAAATAGATAAGATAAGGCTCTTGTTCCGCAAGGATAGAGAGTCTTATCTTTGTTTTTACCGGATACTCGGGTTCTACCCGCGCAATATCCAACTTTATGAGCAGGCTCTCCTGCACAAATCAACTTCTGTCCGCTCCGACAAGGGACGTCCCCTCAACAATGAACGGCTGGAGTTTTTAGGTGACGCCATCCTCGACGCCATCGTAGGAGATATTGTCTATAAACGTTTTGAAGGGAAACGGGAAGGTTTCCTGACCAACACACGTTCTAAGATCGTACAACGGGAGACCTTGAATAAGTTGGCCGTTGAAATCGGTTTGGATAAACTCATAAAGTATTCCACCCGCTCTTCTTCTCACAACAGTTATATGTACGGAAATGCTTTTGAGGCATTTATCGGAGCTATTTATCTGGATCAGGGGTATGAACGCTGCAAACAGTTTATGGAGCAACGGATCATCAACCGTTATATCGACCTGGATAAAATATCCCGAAAAGAGGTTAACTTCAAATCCAAACTTATTGAGTGGAGCCAAAAAAATAAGATGGAGGTTTCCTTTGAGTTAATCGAGCAATTTCTCGATCACGACAGCAACCCTGTTTTCCAAACTGAAGTACGCATTGAAGGACTTCCGGCAGGAACAGGTACGGGATATTCCAAAAAAGAGTCTCAACAGAATGCTGCCCAAATGGCTATAAAGAAAGTAAAGGAACCCGTATTTATGTCAACTGTCGAAGAGATCAAAGCACAACATTCAGCAACTACAACAGAACCGGAGGTTGAACTTGCAACTAACTCTGAAACTGAATTGGCAACTGAACTTGAGAATGAATTTGAGAATGAACTTGAAGCCGAACTGAATGTAATTCCCGAGACAAAACCGGAGAATGTTTTAGAAGAAAACACCTCCGATAATGAAATTTCTACGGTACAACCTACTATGGAAGCCGAGGAGACTAGCCAAAGCAAATCCCCATGCGACGCCCCTGAATCACCAAATCGTGATCTTCAGTAACTAATTTCAGTTTTCCTGCAACTTCTTCAAGAGGGATAGATGCAATATCGTCTCCTTTTAAAGCTACCATACGCCCGAATTCACCCTTGGCGATCAATTCTGTCGCGTGGCCGCCCATACGGGTAGAAAGATTGCGGTCGAAAGGAGTAGGCGAACCACCACGCTGAATATACCCCAGAACTGTTTCGCGAGTTTCTATACCAGTTTCATATTCAATCTCCTGCGCAATATATTCAGCAGCCCGTTTGCGTCCGTCTGTCCTAATACCTTCTGCTACCACTACAATAGAATAAGGCTTGCCCTTTTTCAGTCTTTCCAGAATCGTATTACCAATATTTTTAATGTCATAAGCAATTTCAGGGAGAAGAATCACATCCCCTCCTCCTGCCATACCGGAATACAAGGCAATCCAACCCGCCTTGTGCCCCATCACTTCAATCACCATCACCCTTTTGTGAGAACTTGCGGTGGAATGTAAACGGTCGATGGCATCGGTAGCAATACTTACTGCCGAGTCAAAACCGAAAGAAATATCTGTGCCCCAAATATCATTATCAATGGTTTTAGGAACAGATACGATATTCACTCCCATCGCAGCAAACTTCGCCGCTGTCTTCTGTGTTCCATTTCCGCCGATACAAACGACACAGTCGAGTTCCATTTCCCGGATATTCTGAAGGATTAAAGACGGTTTGTCAACATCAGAAACAACGCCTCCTTTTTTGAAAGGCTTCTCACGAGAGGTTCCTAACATCGTTCCACCCAGATTGAGCAAACCGGAGAGCGACTTGTCTGTAATAGATTCGACATCTTTAGTCAGCAAGCCCTGAAAACCGCTGTGAATACCTACTACTTCCATCCCGTAATAATTGATGGCAGTTTTGCACACGCCACGAATCGTGGCATTAATACCGGGACAGTCCCCGCCGGATGTTAAGATTCCAATTCTCATTGTCGCATTTTTTAGTCTAAAACTCGGGATTTATATGGAAGTCGTCAATTTTTAACGATTATTTCCGTGGTAAAGATAGAAAAAAAAGATAAATAAGTTACTTTTGCACGACTAAACATTATTATGTTAAAGCAGAAATGAATATTACAAAAATTATTAGTAAGACTTTCGATTCCCGTTTAAAACAGATAGACCTATATGCTAGTCAGGCTAGTGAGATACAGCATCGTGTGTTAAGCCGCTTAACACGCCAGGCCGCTCAAACAGAATGGGGAAGAAAGTACGATTATTCCTCTATCCGTAACTATGAAGATTTCCGTAAACGTGTTCCTATCCAGACATACGAAGAAATTAAGCCTTATGTAGAACGTTTGCGAGCTGGGGAACAGAATCTGCTTTGGCCATCGGAGATACGCTGGTTTGCAAAATCTTCCGGAACGACTAATGATAAAAGTAAATTCCTTCCTGTCAGCAAGGAAGCGCTGGAAGATATTCATTACAGAGGAGGAAAAGACGCAGCAGCTCTTTATTTCCGCATCAATCCGGATAGCCATTTTTTCTCCGGCAAGGGACTGATTCTAGGAGGGAGCCATAGCCCGAACCTCAATTCCAATCATAGTTTAGTAGGAGATTTATCCGCTATTCTGATTCAAAACGTAAATCCGCTTATCAATTTCATTCGCGTACCAAGCAAGAAAATTGCATTGATGAGCGAATGGGAAACCAAGATAGAAGCAATCGCCAACAGCACTATTCCGGTAAATGTGACAAGCCTATCCGGTGTGCCGTCGTGGATGCTGGTACTTATCAAACGTATCCTTGAAAAGACAGGAAAGCAGGCACTGGAAGAAGTATGGCCCAATCTGGAAGTTTTCTTCCATGGCGGAGTGGCTTTCACACCGTATCGTGAGCAATATAAACAGGTGATTACAACACCTAAAATGCATTATGTAGAGACCTACAATGCTTCGGAAGGATATTTCGGAACCCAGAACGACCTTTCCGATCCTGCCATGTTATTAATGATCGACTATGGAATTTTCTACGAATTTGTTCCGTTGGAGGAAGTGGGAAAAGAAAATCCACGGGCTTATTGTCTTGAAGAAGTCGAGCTCAACAAGAACTATGCAATGGTTATTTCTACTTCCTGTGGTCTGTGGAGATACATGATTGGTGATACTGTGAAGTTTACCAGCAAGAATCCCTATAAGTTTGTCATCACGGGAAGAACGAAGCATTTCATCAATGCATTTGGTGAAGAGCTGATTATCGATAATGCTGAAAAAGGATTGGCAAAAGCTTGCGCCGAGACCGGAGCACAAGTTTGCGAATACTCTGCAGCACCGGTGTTTATGGATGAGAACGCAAAATGCAGGCACCAGTGGCTAATAGAATTTGCCAAAATGCCGGATTCCGTAGAAAAGTTCGCTTCGATACTTGACGCTACGCTGAAAGAGGTTAACTCTGACTATGAAGCCAAACGATGGAAAGATATCGCTTTGCAACCATTGGAAGTGATCGTAGCCCGTCAGGGATTGTTCCATGACTGGCTGGCACAGAAAGGAAAACTGGGAGGACAACACAAAGTACCCAGATTAAGCAATACACGCGAATATATAGAAGCAATGCTGGTGCTGAATAATAGCGCTCATCCGGAAGAATAACCAAAAACCAAAACATAACCACTACAAGTTTTTTTTTTCCATTACAGAGGTTACTTGTATAAGGAGAGAGCGTCAAAACAACTCTCCGATTTCTTTCAGGCACGGATTACACGAATTACATGGATAAGTTTATTCTCTTTCCTTGTTTATTCGTGTAATCCGTGCCTTAGTTATGTCGATTAGCAAGCTAAGTTTTGTTTTAAAAAACTTGCGTCAGAGCGTTCATCTTCCCAATATGTAAGATTAACGGGCGTTGACTATGATTCCTCCTCCTAGTAGCAATCCGTCTCCATAGAATGCAGCAGCCTGTCCGGGAGCAATGGCTGTTAATGGTTCATGAAGCTGCACGTGCAATAAATGATCCGATGTGACGGTAATCGTGCCATGGTTTTCCTGCTTGCGATAGCGTATCTTCACAATTATGTCAGAGCGATCTAAAGTACGCTCCTGATTTACAAGATTCCAATCTTTCAACCACATTTCTGTTTTTTCCAACGATGAAAGAGAAGCCAACATCACTTCATTCTTTTCAGGATCAATCTCTTTCACAAATACAGGACGATTCAGATGAATGCCCAAACCGCGTCTCTGCCCAATAGTATAAAAGGGATAGCCTTCATGCCAGGCAATAAAATTTCCCTTTTCATCGACAAATCTTCCTCTTCTGATTCTGTCAGACCAGGTCTGTTTATCGCTGCCCGATGTCTGACTATTGTTGATTGATGCCTCACTATTACTGACCGACATCTGACCATTTCTGACCAACCAGTCTTTTAAAAAGGTCCGATAGTCCATCGGGCAAAAACAGACACCAATACTATCCTTTTTGGTTGCCACCTTTCGAAAACCATGTTCAGCAGCCCAGGCACGGGCTTCAGCTTTCGTAATATCGCCCATCGGCAACAGCATCCTATTAAGAATATCCTGTTTCAATCCCCATAAGAAGAAGGTTTGATCCTTATCCGAATCGGCGGCGTACGTTATATAAAAGGTTTCATTTAGTTGTATATTCTGCGCATAGTGTCCGGTAGCAATATAAAAAATTCCCATTTCATCGGCAATCTTAGCAAGCAAAGGCCATTTCAGATAATTATTGCACAAGGTACAGGGGACCGGAGTACGTCCTGCCAGGTATTCCTGCACAAAATATTCAATAATCTGCCGGGCAAATATTTCACGGGCATCGTATGTTATATGCCGTATTCCTAAACGTTCTGCCAAATTACGAGCATCTTCTAGGTATTCTGTCGAACCATTCAATTCATAAAAACGAAAGGTTACCCCGATTACTTCATAACCGGCTTCCAGCAATCGCATAGCAGCAACAGAGCTATCTGTACCGCCACTCATTCCAAGCAATACGCGTTTGTTTTCCTCTATCATGCTGCAAAATTAAGTATTTTCCCGTATCTTTGTCAGTTAAAGCCTAAAAGAGAATGAAAGAGAGACCAACTAACGGACAAGTTATAATCGTTTTCACAGAGCATCCGATACTCGGCATATTACTGATTCCGTATATTGCGGAAAGGCTGAACGATGGCACCTTGCAATTAGTGGAGCAAGCGTTTCACGCCTCTCCGGAAGCTATGAGCATAATGAGCGAAGCGGAAAGACAAGCTATCGATATCGCTTCATACTATACAGAAAAGTATCTGATGGGCCTCTACTCCCGTGAAAAAACAGTATCACGCTTTCTACATAAGCTATCCGAAGATCCGGAACGAATTAAAAATAATATTCGCCCGTTCATCGAAAAGAAGCTGTTGGAGATGCTGGCGTTGATACGGGAAAACGGACTGCCTTTTTATCAGAAACAAGCCGGTAGCAAAATCTTATACGCCCATCATATTTATCATATCAACCCTCACGACGTAGAAATTCGCGTAACGTTTCATGTTGACAGTAAAACGTTCCGTTATCAGTTGCAGTGTTATTATGAAGGGCAACCGTTCTCTTTGAGTGAGTTAAAACCGGTAGTTGTACTGACCTCCTCGCCGGCCACTCTATTATTGGGAATGGAGTTATATTTCTTTCCACACATTGAAAGCGCACGTATCTTACCTTTCACAAAGAAAAGATCGATTAGCGTAGACGCTTTGCAGATTGAAAAATACATAGACAACATCGTTATTCCAATTGCACGTTATCACGATATCGAGACTCACGGTTTGAATATTACTGAAGAAGAATGTGCCTGTGAAGCTGTTCTCTCATTCGAAGATGCCACATACAACGGACAAGCATTGCAACTTGTCTTCCGCTATGGAGACCAGACATTTGCACCAGATAGTGCTAATGAAATGAAGAAAATCATTTATCGGAAAACATCCGGTGAAATCGGCTTTTTCCCGCGTAATATTACAGTGGAAGAACAAGCAGTCCAACTCTTAACGAATGCCGGTCTGCAACAACTCAATGCCACACACTTCCAACTATCCGCCAAAGCTCCGGAAAAGACAATTGTCGAATGGATCAACAATCATCGGGAGATGTTGCAGCAATCCTTTCACCTTACCAGTAATGTAGGGAATGCATTATATTGTCTGGATGAGATACGCATCGAGCAAAGCTGCGACGATGAGGTTGACTGGTTCGAACTGCACATCACTGTTGTTATCGGTAATCTGCGCATTCCTTTTTCACGTTTCCGCAAACATATCCTCGAAGAAAAGCGGGAATATCTGCTACCTGACGGGCGTATGATTCTCCTGCCTGAAGAGTGGTTCAGCAAATATGCGAACTTACTGGAGATGGGAGTACAAACAGAAAAAGGAATTCGGTTGAAACATGCATTTATAGGTGCCGTACAGACAGCTTTGGGTGAGGATGGAGTGAAAAAATTCCCCGTGAAGCAGCAAATACATAACGTTGCCGTACCAAGAACGCTTAAAGCAACGTTACGCCCCTATCAGCAGAAAGGATTCTCGTGGATGGTACACCTCCATAAACAAGGATTTGGCGGATGCCTGGCAGATGACATGGGACTCGGGAAGACTCTTCAGACTCTTACCCTGCTACAGTACATATATAAGCCATCCGCTCCCAAACAACCCGCTACCCTAATTGTAGTCCCCACATCGCTACTTCACAACTGGCGACGGGAAGCCAAGCGCTTTACAGGGCTCTCAATGATGGAATACAACAACACCGTGGCTATAGACAAGAAACGTCCGGAAAAATTCTTCGGTCATTTTCACTTGATCTTTACTACGTATGGCATGATGAGAAATAACATTGATATACTCTCTTCCTACCGTTTCGAATATGTCGTGCTCGATGAAAGCCAGAATATCAAGAATAGCGAATCGCTCACCTTCCGGTCGGCAATTCAACTGCAAAGCAAACACCGACTCGCACTAACAGGTACTCCTATCGAAAACTCATTAAAGGACCTGTGGGCTCAATTTCATTTTATACAACCGGACTTACTGGGCACGGAAAGTGCTTTCCAAAAGCAGTTCATAATGCCGATTCGCCAGGGAAACGAACGCGTACGAGTGCAGTTGCAACAACTGACTGCCCCATTCATCCTCCGCAGAAGCAAGAAAGAGGTAGCTCCGGAACTTCCTGAACTTACGGAAGAAACAATCTACTGCGACATGACTGAAGAGCAGAACACGTGTTACGAACAGGAGAAAAACAGCTTGCGAAACATACTTCTCCAGCACCCTCAAAGTACGAACAGGCTCCATTCATTTAGTGTACTAAATGGCATTTTGCGTTTACGACAACTCTCTTGTCATCCGCAACTCATTCTTCCTGATTATACCGGAACATCCGGAAAAACCGCACAGATAATCGAAACATTCGATACATTACAAAGCGAAGGACACAAAGTCCTAATTTTCTCTTCATTCGTCAAACATCTGGAGGTCTTGGCTGAAGCTTTCCGAGAACGAGGCTGGAAATATGCCCTATTAACAGGAGCAACCAACAACCGGCCTTCCGAAATCGCCCATTTCACCGAGCAAAAAGATGTTCAGGCATTCCTTATTTCACTAAAAGCAGGGGGTGTGGGACTCAATCTTACACAAGCCGACTATGTATTTATCATAGATCCCTGGTGGAATCCTGCCGCCGAATCGCAAGCCATCGCCCGTGCCCATCGTATCGGTCAGGATAAGCAGGTGATTGCCTATCGCTTCATTACACAAAACAGCATTGAGGAAAAGATTCTGCATCTGCAAGATGAGAAACGAAAACTGGCGGAAACATTTGTTGCCGACAGTGAGTCATTGCCTATATTAAGCAATGAGCAATGGGTAGACCTGCTCTAATAATACATAAAGCCTCAATCTATCACAGAGGTGTGTAAAATGTATTATTTCATCGTATTCCTGAATTTTTTTATCCATATACTCTTATTTTATCCGGTTATCTTTGCCACTGTGAAAATTATAAATAACCCGAAATAATAAATGTATGAAAAACAGGAGCATTACCTACCTATTACTATTTGGTATTTGCAGCATGTTGGCAATCATGCAATCATGCCAAAAAACAGACGACCTGGAAGCAGACATCAATTCTCTGAAAGACCGTGTCGCTGCTTTGGAAAAAGCAACGGAAGGACTGAATACTTCATTTGCCAGTCTGCAAGCCCTTATGCAAAAAAACAAAATCATTATCGGAATTACTCCGACTAAAGATGGCTTAGGATATTTGCTGGAACTTAGTGACGGAACAAGCATTAAAGTCATGGAGAGTGAAGCAGTACAAGCGTCTGTCCCTGAATTTTCCGTAGACGAAGAAGGCTACTGGATATATAAAACAAGTAATGATACAGATTTCAAATATCTGCCAGGAGCCGATGGAGAGAAAATATCAGCCTGGCCCCGTGATGGAGAAGGCAATGTGGTGGCAACTCCATTAATCAGCGTATCTTCCAGTGGATATTGGCAAGTGAGCTACGATAATGGACAAACATATACAAGCTTAGGAACTAAGGCCGAAGGTGGAAGTCAGGGAGGAACCAGCATATTCAGCAAGGTAGAATATAATGAAGCAAACCATACTTTCTCATTCACCCTGGCTGATGGTGAAAAAACATATACTTTCCCAGTAGACGACAGCTTCGGACTGATCATTTATGGTCTCAATGACGCTGAAAGTGAACAAGCTGTGCAAGTTTTTGCCCCCAATGAAAGCCATAAAGAGTATAAAGTAGAACAGAATGACGTGCAACAAGCTGCAATACAAGCTCCTAAAGGATGGGATGTTCTTTTATCCGAGAACTTATTAACTATCACACCACAAGCAACTGTTGTAAAAGACGTAGAAGAAACAATTAAGATTGTACTTACTTCATCAAAGAATTATATCCGTATTGTTTCTATTGAAGTGAAACAACTTTCCAATGAAACCGGAGCAAAAGCCTGGCAACAATTTGTAAACGCAGATCAACAAAATGTATTATTGGACTTTTCATACGCCGGATATAAACATGGTGAAATAGCTCCTCCTGAAATAGAAACATTAATAGCACAAGGATATAAAGTATACGATGTTACAGATCCCCAATATGGGGCTATCCCCAACGACGGCAAATCTGACAGAGCAGCTTTCATGAAGGTACTGGAAGAAATAGCAAGAGAAACAAAGCAAGAAGATCTCAATAATATGACAGATCGATATATTAAGGAAAACGCTAAAGCTATTATCTACTTCCCAGAAGGGAATTATATTCTACAAGATGAGGATTCTAAGGATCGCAGGATTCGTATATCGATGAGTGATATTGTTTTAAAAGGAGCCGGAAGAAACAAAACAACACTCGAAATGACTGCTGCAAATAATTCTCCCAAACCTACTGAGGAAATGTGGAATGCTCCTGTTATGATGGAGTTCAAACATAATACAGGATTAGGAGAATCAATTGGTGCTATCACTGAAGACGCTCCCATAGGCAGCAAAACCATAACGGCCAGTTTAACAGGAGTAAGTGCGGGCAGTTGGGTATGTCTCGTACTGGGAACCCCCAAGTTGGGAAACACGGATAATGATGTTATTAATTCCGAACTATCGCCTTATCAATGGCAAGATATTAAGGTACAACAAGGCATTACTCCCAATATCAAAACAAATGGTATTCAAATATTCGAATACCATCAGATTGAAAAGATTAGTGGTAACAGTATTACCTTTAAAGAACCCATCATGCATGCTATTAATAAAGATTGGGGATGGAATGTACATAAATTCGCCAATTATGCCAATGTTGGCGTAGAAGACCTTACATTTAAAGGACATGCCAAAGAGAAGTTTATTCATCACGGCTCTGACATAGATGACGGTGGTTTTAAGCTTATCGATTTTGTACGTCTGACCAATTCATGGATGCGCCGGGTTAATTTTGAAAGTGTTAGTGAAGCCATGTCAATCACAAGTTCTGCCAATTGTTCTGCTTATGACATCACTATTGGTGGTAATCGTGGACATGCTTCTATCCGCTCGCAAGCTTCTTCCCGTATCTTTATTGGAAAAGTAACTGAAAGCAGCAATGGCTACACACTTAGAAAAGGAGAAGGTGAAAGCACATTGATGGAATATAAAACAAACGTTGGTCAATATCACGCTTGCGGTGTTTCAAAGCAAAGCATGGGTGCTGTAATATGGAATGTGAAATGGGGAGATGATTCTTGCTTTGAATCACATGCCACACAGCCACGTGCAACATTAATTGACTGCTGTACTGGCGGTTTCATGCATTGGAGACAAGGAGGAGACTCTGCTCAAATGCCAAATCACATGGAGAATCTGACAATATGGAATTTCTATGCAACAAATGTACAAACAGATCAGGACATCGATACAGAAGGTAAATTTACCTGGTGGGATAGTAACGGCTTTTGGTGGAAATTTATGCCTCCTATCATTGTCGGTTTCCACGGAAGTCCTTTAGATTTTGATGCTACTCAAATGAAGCGACTCGAAAGTAACGGAACTGCTGTGGAACCATATTCACTCTATGAGGCTCAATTACGTAAACGTTTGGGATATGTTCCTTCCTGGCTATCCTCTTTAAAATAATAACTTTAAAACAATATAATCATGAAAAAAGTATGGAGTATGTTCATGTTATTGGCTGTATGCCTGGTAGCATGTACCAACATTGACGATTTGGAAGATGATGTAGACGCACTGAAAAAGCGCGTTACCGCACTCGAGACACAAGTACGTGATATAAATAGTAACACAGAAGCTCTTCGCGAACTTTATAATGAAGGAACATTTATTACTAATATAGAGGAAAAGTCTGATTCCTACACACTCACTTTGAGCAATGGAAAAACAGTAAATCTATATATGAAAAACGATAATAACCTGTTATGCCCTATTATCGGTATCGATTCAGAAGGCTACTGGACTGTTCTTTACAACAAAAATGAAACTCCGGAGCGTCTGACTGTAAACGGACAACCTGTGAAAGCTAATGGAGAGAGTGGCAAGACTCCTACATTTAATGTAGATAGTGAAGGCTACTGGCAGGTTAGCTATGATGAAGGAAAAAACTATGAATATATATACAAAGAAGGAACTACTGACAAAGTCAGCGCAACTGGTGACGGTTCCGCTCCGGCAGAAGACAAAAACTTCAAGAGTGTAACAGTAGAAAACAACGAACTGGTCTTAGTACTTGCGGGTGAGGATGCTCCAACCATACGTATCCCTATCATCAGCGACTTTGAATGTAGTTTTGCGGCTGAAGATTTAGAACAAATACAAGAGTTTTCTGCAGGTGAAACGAAAGAATTTACCATGACCATGAGAGGAGTAAAAAATACAATGATTACTGCTCCAGAAGGATGGAGTGCTAAATTCTCTAAGGAAGCTGGAAAAGAAAATGTATTGATTGTTACTGCCCCTGCATCAAGCGCAAAGATGATGACTCGTGCAACAGCTGATAACAGTACTGATATTGCGATATTGGCAACAAGTGGAAAGTATGCTATGATTGCAAAGATTCAGGTTAGTATTAAGAATCGTACGGATTATAAAGCCGATTTTGATCATGGTAAAGACATTACTATCGGCGGCATCACCATCAACAACCAAATTTATTCAGATGCTGACATACAAATATTGGATGCAACAGATGCCGATGTGGCACTTGACACTTACTTTAGTGCTACAATGAGTAAACCTGTTATACTGTTCCTCACAGGTACAGCACACAATTTTACCACAACCGGAGTAAAATCAATCAGCAATGATGTTATTATCATCGGTCGATATGATGACGAGCAAGTAACACTTCGTCCTATTAATTGCTGGAAATCATGCAAAGGAAAGCTACTTTTTAAGAATATAAAAATAGATTTAAGTGATCTCAATGGAGGTAGCAATGCTGGTTATTTTATAAATAATGCAGGCGTTATCAGCAAGGGAGACTTTACTGACATCTGCATTGACAACTGTCTGATTGCGAATGTCTTGAAACCAATTTATTACGATGCAGCACAAAAGACTTACTTTGGTATAGACAACATCTCTGTTCAAGACACTCGTATTGAAGTTAATGCTATCAAAATTGCCTTGATAAATATATATAAAGGCTTCAATTTAGGAGATTATAAAACTTTCAACTTCAAGAACAATATAGTGTATAGCCAGACACCTCAAGAAGGCGTGCAAATATTAAACTGGGCTACTGGTAATATACCTTTATCAGATGGTGTACTTTCTGCCGAAATTATAAATAATACTTTTGTCAACATGATAGGTAGCAATATATTCTTCAGATATCAAAAAGGAACATCATTGACTATAAGCAAGAATATCTTTGACGTAAGTCCGGAAGCAGAATTCGGTTCCTACTATTATTCTTTCTTAGAAAGTTGCACACCTCAAATAGATGTAACCGACAATATCGTATATGGCTTAACCAAAAATTGGAATTATTATCATACAAGTTCTTTAGTTAAAGAACCAACAAGCGGTAATAACATAACCAAGCACGCAACAGCTCCTATTACTCAATATGATTATGTAAATGGTATATTTACATTAGCTAGCGATGTAGCTGGTTATGGAGCAACAATTGAATAAAACTCTTTTACCAGTTTAATAATAAAAGCCGCATAACGAAAGTTATGCGGCTTTTATTTATCTAAATGTCATATCATCAATCAAGAAATCAGAAACAGGAGAAGCTACTACATCCGAAAAATACGAGTCTGGTTCAAAAAGAAAGTCCCTGCATCTGATGCATGACAGCACGACGACTCAGATCTGAAGCTCCTTTATTAATATTCAATACTTTACAAAAACATCTGCCAAGTTGAACAAACGATGGCTGGCTTAGCTAAAGCCACATCTTTTCCCCCACCACCTTGCGGAAAAACTTTTTTAATCTATCTTTGCACCCAAAACAACGCTACATGAAATACAAACTTATCGTGCTCGACCTTGACGGCACACTCACCAATTCTAAAAAAGAAATCACTCCCCGCAACAGGGAAACTCTAATACGTATACAAGAGCAAGGAATACGACTCGTATTAGCTTCCGGACGACCTACTTATGGTATTGTACCATTAGCCAACGAATTACGGATGAATGAATTCGGAGGTTTCATCCTCTCCTATAACGGAGGTGAAATTATCAATTGGGAAACAAAAGAGATGGTATATGAAAATGTGTTACCTAATGAAGTTGTTCCGATGCTCTATGAATGTGCCCGTACCCACCAACTAAGTATATTAACCTATGACGGAGCAGATATAATAACAGAAAACTCTCAAGACCCATACGTACAGAAAGAGGCCTTTCTCAATAAAATGGCAGTACGGGAAACAAACGACTTCCTCACAGAGATCACGCTTCCTGTAGCCAAATGCCTCATCGTGGGAGACGCAGATAAACTCATTCCGCTTGAAGCAGAACTTAGTCTCCGGCTACAAGGACATATTAACGTTTTCCGTTCAGAACCCTATTTCCTCGAATTAGTTCCGCAAGGAATTGACAAAGCTCTTTCTCTTGCTGTCTTATTGAAAGAAATAGGAGTAGCACGAGAAGAAGTCATAGCAATGGGAGATGGCTATAATGACTTATCCATGATTAAGTTTGCAGGACTGGGAATTGCTATGGGAAATGCACAAGAACCTGTAAAAAAAGCAGCAAATTACATCACTCTAAGCAACGAAGAAGACGGTGTAGCAGAAGCTATTGATAAGTTTTGCAGTCAACAATAACCAAACATTTACTTTCATGCCGACAAAATTTTAGTTTCTCGGTGAGAAACCTTTGGTTTCCCGTAATGAAACCATTGGTTCCCCGGTGTGAAACTTTTAGTTTCATACCGGGAAACTAATAATATTACCAGTAAAACAGCTCAAGAGCTAAAATCAACTCATCAAAGATAGAGCGCATATTCAGATTTTATACTAACTTTGCAGTTCCAATAAAACAAATATAAAATGTTATGGAACATCAACTTACCATTTACAACACCTTAGATAGAAAGAAAGAGTTGTTCGTACCGCTTCATGCACCTCATGTAGGCATGTATGTGTGCGGACCGACTGTTTACGGAGATGCCCATTTAGGACACGCCCGCCCGTCTATAACCTTCGATGTGTTATTCCGCTATCTCACCCACCTAGGATATAAAGTACGCTACGTACGAAATATTACCGATGTAGGTCATCTGGAACATGATGCCGATGACGGAGAAGACAAGATTGCCAAGAAAGCACGTCTGGAAGAGTTGGAACCAATGGAGGTTGTTCAATATTTCCTGAACCGCTATCATAAAGCAATGGAAGCACTGAATGTACTTTCTCCGAGCATCGAACCACATGCTTCAGGACATATCATTGAACAAATCCAACTGGTACAGAAGATTTTGGATGCCGGATACGCCTATGAAAGCGAAGGCTCCGTTTATTTCGATGTAGCCAAATACAACAAAGATCACCATTACGGAAAACTTTCCGGACGTAATTTGGACGACGTATTGAATACCACCCGTGACCTCGACGGACAAAGCGAAAAACGCAATCCCGCCGACTTCGCCCTTTGGAAAAAGGCACAACCTGAACATATCATGCGCTGGCCGTCTCCATGGAGCGACGGTTTCCCCGGATGGCACGCCGAATGTACCGCTATGGGACGCAAATACCTAGGCGAACACTTCGATATTCACGGAGGAGGAATGGACTTGATTTTCCCTCACCACGAATGTGAAATCGCACAATCGGTAGCCTCACAAGGTGATGACATGGTTCACTACTGGATGCACAACAACATGATTACCATCAACGGAACCAAGATGGGTAAATCACTCGGCAACTTCATCACTTTGGACGAATTCTTCAACGGTACTCATAAGCTGCTGGCACAAGCCTACACACCAATGACAATCCGTTTCTTCATCCTGCAAGCTCATTACCGCAGCACGGTAGACTTTAGCAATGAAGCACTGCAAGCATCCGAAAAAGGGCTGCAACGTCTGATGGAAGCCATTGACGCATTGGATAAGATTACTCCCGCACCGGCAACTTCAGAGGGAATCAACGTGAAAGAACTGCGCGCTAAGTGCTATGAAGCAATGAATGACGACTTGAATACACCGATTGTCATCGCACAGCTTTTCGAAGGTGCCCGCATTATTAACAATATCATTGCCGGCAATGCCACCATATCCGCCGAAGACCTGAAAGAGTTGAAAGAAACATTCCATCTGTTCAGCTTCGACATCATGGGATTGAAAGAAGAAAAAGGTTCTTCTGATGGCCGTGAAGCAGCCTACGGTAAGGTAGTAGATATGCTACTGGAACAACGTATGAAAGCGAAAGCCAACAAAGACTGGGCTACTTCCGATGAAATCCGCAACACACTGACAGCACTCGGATTTGAAATCAAAGATACTAAAGACGGTTTCGAATGGAGGCTGAATAAGTAATAAGAAAAGAAAGTGCTCAACGCACCATGCAAATACAAAGAAGACCGGCTCACCACGAACCGGTCTTCTCTTTTTTCATAGAAACATGATAACTAATACCTCTCTTTAAATTCTTGTTTTCTCTTATCTTATTCACTAATTATTTATTTTCCATGAGCATTTCAACCGGCTGTCCATGCTGACAGGTTACCGTCAGTACGGTCTGGTCTCCCTGCTGTTCCAACCGGACATTTTCCATCGGGCTTGTCAATCTCCAATGTCCTTTAAGCCGTATCTCCTTAGTAATAGGACGACTGGGCTCTTTCGTTGTATACGTCTTCTCTTCTATATTCAGATTCGGATCACAGACGCTTAAACGGATACCCTTATCAGATTCCTTTGCATACATCACCATTGTTTCCGCAGGAATAGCCACGAACACTTTATCAGCGGCAGGCTGATAAGCTTCAAAAGCAGCATACGCCGTGATACCTGTCTTTTTATCATAAACAACGTGAGCAGTCTGATCGCGTTGCAACACCTCGTATGCAGGAGTTTTACGCAGCTCGTCGAGATCAGAAGCAGAAGGCTGTATCAATACCATATATTCATAAGTCCCCTCTTTCGGTGCCTTGCCATATTCTATCCAGGCAGAAGAGAATTTTCCCTTAGTAACTTCACGCGTCTTTTCGTGCCGTGATTCCTGTTCTGCCACCTGTGAGCGAACGGTTCCGTCCACTACATGATAATAATTGTCATAACCATCATGAAGCCAATAGTTATCCTCTCCTACCTTGGGCTCCTTACCATTATATTTTGTCTGGAAAAGAGTTGTTTCCGTAGGATAATCTACATTGGAGTTCGAAATACCTGTTCCCAGGCAAACCATCCGGTTATCAAAACAGAAAACGGATTTACGGGCCACAAAGTCTGGTGTGAAGTTCTCATAATCCCGTTCTGCCAATTTCATAGCGAACATTCCATTTTTACCATCTAAAGAACTGCTTCCGGAGAAATTCTCTTTGGAGCGTGCCATAGTCGTTCCTTTCAATGGGCTATCAAGCAAGTCGAAAGGCAAATGAATGGTAGTTGTACCCGGCAAACGATTCCAGTCCCATCCCTCCTGCACAAAGCCGCTTCCGGCACGTGACACGGGATTTCCTTTCCCCATAATCTGCACGGAGCCATAACTTTGATAACGTCCGTAACGGTTATCTTTCGTATAAATTTCAGAGCCCCATACGTCAGTGGTATACCCTTTCAATGTCACCATCCAGTCCGCACGACGAAAAATGCCTGCCGAACCATAGTTGTAAACGAAGAATCCCTGTGGAGCCTGTGCCGGTTGAATACCTTCCTTCTTGAAGAAACGCGCATTCGGAGTATCACTATTGCGTATCAGACGTAAATAGTCGGCAGCCAGACCACGATCAAACGTATTTCCCTGACCGGACAAATCGCCGGATAAAGCGATATTGGCAAATGCTTCGATATCATCGCTTCCCATCTTCCCTCCAAAAGGATGACGGCCACTGATTCCGATGCCCCATTCATAGAAATTGCAATAATTGCGCATAGCAATAAAGGCTGATTTCATGTGTTTGCGCGCATCTTCTGTCAGTTCAAAGCTTGTACCATTGGTAAATGCAATATATTCTCCTACAGTCGCAAGTACTCCAGTGGTATATCCCGGATAGAAACCGCCATGATGGAAAGTCGTACCGTCTACCTTTATACCACCGATCGTTCCCGGAGTATAACGCAAAGAAGAAGATAGCCAACGTGACAAACCACTCAACGCTTGCGCCTGTTCTCTTGCATCGGGAAACATCATAGCGGAAATAAATTTCGCCATCAATAACGTATGCCAGGAATCCAACAATTCGTCACGTGTTGGAGAGCATGGCTGACGAGTTTCTTGCAGAGCCGCCCAGAAACGCAATGTGGAGAGATAAGCATCCCGATGAGGATGTTTATAGATAGCATCACGCATCAGCCAGGCAGTTGTATATATCTTACGTACCTGATAACCATAATGATGATTGGTACCCATACCGCTACCGTATGCAAATCCCTGATCGATAGCATAGTCGAATACGGTAAAGTAGTTTTTCTTTGATGTTTCGTTCTGGTTATAATAAGCATCATAGGCAAAGCCGGAAAGCATCGTTTCAATATCGTTCCATGACATTTCTCCTTTCTTCTTGTCCTGTTCATCAGGAGCAACAATAGGAGTTCCTATAAATCCCGTCCCAGCGATGGATGGACTGATAGCCGCTTTCTCAAATGTTTTATAGGCAGCATTAATCGGTCCTTGCGGAGCCTTTTTCACTTCCAGAAAGTCAGTCAAACGTTGTTCGATAGTCTTCAGCTCCTTCTTTTGTTCGCTTGTCAATTTAGAAGGCAGAGGAATATCATACGACTGTTGTTCCCATTTCCACACGAGACACCAATGCCACAGGTCACGATTAGACAGCCCATTATTGGTAGGCAACTGTTGGTCGGGAGTGGTACGAAGATTCATTTTCTTTTCCGGAAAAATCAGACGGTCAAGAAAGATACGTCCCTTCCGTTGCGGGGCAACCAGCCGATAGGCTACGATCTTCTTATCTTTCTTGTCGCCCTGCATATACTCAAAAGAGATCCAGCAAGCCCGCCAGCCTGCTGCCTGCAAACGATAAGAGAACCAGTAAGAGACTTCTCCCTCCTTATTCAGAAACTCAAAACGAATAGAATCCTGCTGCGGTTTCTCATTATAAATCCACAAGGTAATGCCGAACTGCTTCTCGTTTCTCGTATTCAACGATAAAGGAGCAATTTGAACATCCAGCGTAGAACCGGGCTGAAAGTCCCATTCCAGACTACTTTCACCCTCCTTGTAAAAAAGAGAAGAGATTTTCACTTCTCCCTTTCCGGAAACTGTAAATGCTTCGGGCACTTCTTCTTCAAATCCGATGAGTTGAGCGAAAGCTGAAGGAATGATTCCCAAAAGGAATAATACTATAAAACAACTGTTTTTCATTACTATTTTCAATTTAAACGCGGATGCGGATTAACACCTATTATTGTCGCAGAGATTTACTCCTAAAATTGGCACTTATTTGAGTTAATCAGCGTTTTATAAATTACTAATCGCTAATAAGGAATCCGATCCGACAGAATCTTTTCCGTATACCAAGGATCATTAATTTCCTTCAACATAGCTCCCATTTCACCGCAAAGTTGTGCCACAATCTCCTTATTTTCTTCCAAAGGCAGGTTATGCAGTTGATATGGATCTTTTACATCATCGAATAAGAGGCTTTTCTTCAATTGCTTCGTATCACGGTCGATATATAAAGCCAATGTATATTGAGCCGTCTTGATACCTCTTGAAGAAGGGAAGTAAGTCTGCACCAATCCATTTTCATCTTTATCACCATCTACATTCTGAATATACAGTGCACCTGTAGGACGAACAATTTCAGCCTTTTCATCGAAGAAAAGAGGAGCGAAATTACGTCCCTGCACTTCCGCCGGAATAGAATCACCCAGTCCGCACAAGCCAAGCACCGTAGGCATAATATCAGGAGCGGAGAGCAATAAATCATCTACCCTCGGCTGAATCTTACCGGGAAAACGAACCAGGAACGGAATATTCATGGATTCAGAATAAGGGGAATTCTTCGGATCATCAGTGCGCTGGCTACACATCGTCTCACCATGATCGGAAGCAAAGATTACGACTGTATTCTTATCCAATCCCAATTCTTTCAATGTCGTCAAAATCTGTCCGAAAGCACGGTCTACTCCGGTAACGGAAGCGAAATAATAACGTGCAGACTCCGCTTTCTTCATCTTCAAATCGACATTCGGACGAATCAACAGACTATCCAGAGGCTGATCTTTATAAAGATTAAAATCCTGCTCTTCACAGTCATTCAAGGAGCGATACGGGCTGTGAGGAGGATTCATGCCCACCATTATGAAGAAAGGTTTCTTGGTATCACGTACGTTACCGTCATTTTTCAGATAAGAAATGACTTTGCCTGATTCGTGTAAAGGTGACCATTCCTTCGGATCGTGTCTCTTACCATCCGTATCCCAATAATGCGGGTTCTTGTGTTCGTCAAATGTTCCGTAAGAATACCAGTAGTTAAAGCCGTGCCGGCGTTCTTTCGGTGTATAGGCATCCCATGCCGGACGTTTTTCTTCCACATACTGTCCCGGATGTTCGGGATCGTTCGGAGTCGGGAAGTCAGCGTGAAGTTTACCAAAATAAGCACAGTCATAACCTGCTTTGCTGAACACATCGCCTATACATTCCGCATCCTCGCGTAAGGAACTGATCGGACGTGTAGAATTGCAATTCAATGGTACACCGCTTTTGTTCGGATACATACCGGTCAGTAACATTCCACGATGAGGGCTGCTCAACGGACAGTTACTCTGTGCAGACGACAAGACCATAGATTCACGTGCAAAGGCATCCAGATTAGGAGTATGCACGGGGTCTCCTTCAAAGTTTACTTTATCCCGGAATCCGTCCTGCCTCCAGAAGCCCATCGCCTGGTTACGGTATTGATCGGGAAATACATAGATTATATTAGGATGCTCCGCTTGTTGGGACGCTTGCTTCGGAGCCTTGCAACCTTGTGCGGCAAACAGCGTCAAGCCTCCTACAAGAAGGTTTATAGGTTTATTCATGATAGTTTATGATAAATAATTAAAACAGGTAAATGACAAACGGTCAATAGAAAGTTATAGATAATAAGTAGCGAATGATAAACGGTAAACATGTTCCGTCAGAATCCGCTAAGCATTCACCGTTCACTGTTTACCGTTCATTGTCTATTTCTTATTTCTTTTCCAAATCTCTTTTACGCATCAGTCCTTCCAAGAAATAATAGTCAGCATAGTTCAGAGGAACGTCAATTTCCTGACCGTGAGGAATACTGCCAACCGAATGCATCAGGATAAAGTTTCCATTTGTTCCAACTTCTGCGCGATAAGCAGGTGAGCCCAAACTTTCCATTATCTTATCAGCCGTTTCTTTGTAGTGGTTGCCCGGCAGATAGCCATCCAGTTCGTAAAGGGCAGAGGCTGTACAAGCTGCTGCAGAAGCATCACGCGGTTCGTTCGGAATATTCGGAGCATCATAATCCCAGTATGGTACGAGGTCTTCCGGCAGGTTCTTATTATTAAAGATGAAGTTATAGACTTTTTGTGCCTGGTCGAGATATTTCTTGTCTTTCGTGTAACGATAGCAAGTAGTGTATCCGTAGAGTGCCCAAGCTTGTCCACGGGCCCAAGAAGATTCATCCGCATATCCCTGTGCAGTTTGTCTCTTACGCACTTCTCCTGTCTCCGGATCGTAATCTACCACATGGTAGCAGCTGTTGTCCGGACGGAAGTGGTGAGCCATTGTTGTATCAGCATGTTTCACTGCAATATTGTAGAAAGTAGAATCTCCGGAAAGAGCTGTTGCTTCAAATAAGAGTTCGAGATTCATCATATTATCAATAATCACCGGACATTTCCATCCCCGTGTTCCCTGCCAACCTTTATCGGCATCCCATGACTGGATAACGCCTGCATTCGGACGAAAACGAGTGGACAATGATTTGGCAGCTTCTATAATGACGTCTTTGTACTCTTTCTTATCTGCCATGCGATAGCCGTTCAGATAACTGCAACCAATCATGAAACCTACATCATGATGCCATTTCAGATATTTCACAGAATCAAGAGCTTCTGTGTATTTCTCAGCCAGCGGCAACCATTTCTTATCACCCGTCAGGTTATAAGTCAACCATATACTACCGGGAAAGAATCCGGAGCACCAGTCTTCCATCGGTATGTAAGAGATACTCCCATCTTCGTTGATTGTTCTCGGATTCAAGATTTTACCGGACTTCTCGATAATGTCCGTCTGGATTGTGTTCTGTGCCACAGCGTTGTCGATGTTGTCCTGAATAAAGTCTACTTCAACCTTTTTTTGTCCACCGCAACTCGTAAAGATCAATAGGGAAAGTCCTAATGCGCTAAGAATTGTTTTCATAATACAAGGATTATTTGTTAAGTGATTAATTTTCCTGATGGCAAAAGTAGTGCATTTAAATAGAATTGACCGACCTAAATAATCCAAATGAAGGACAATTTTGGTACATTTCACTGAAAAATGAAGGAATGGATAGAATTATATATTCAAAAAAACAGAGTCCAGATACAAAGAAAGTATCTGAATTCTGTTTTCTCAATTATATAATATTGCAAACTATATCTATAATTCGAATGGCTACAGATGAGTTGCCTTGTTCAGCCAAATGGCTAATCCGGCTTCTTACTTTAAACTTTCACAAATTTCCGTATTTACCCTCTTCAAATTCTGTTCATCCAGTTTTATTACTTTGCGGTCGTATGTCATCAATCCGTTCACTTCGATCTCAACATCTGTAGTCTGTGTATAAACAGCAGCCGAGAATCCACGTGCAATCATATCCTTCAGCATATTAGCATACTTCAGATACTCATCAGTAGCTTCTTTGGAAGTACTAAACTGAACATACCCCCAATTACGATTCGGCTCCCAAAGATGCTCCTTCAGCACTAAACCAATTCCTCCATACTCTCCGAGTACAGTTGCACGCTGTGCGTCATATAAATACATCTCCGGACCGGGATAATTATGCAAATCGAGCATATCACCACAGGTATAATGATTACCTCCACTGGCAGGATTCACTAAACGGGAAGGATCATATTGCTTTGTCCATTCTGCTATTTCAGGGGTTTTAAACTGCCCCCAAGCCTCATTGAAAGGTACCCATGTGTCAATACAAGGATAAGAGTAAAGGCAGTCGATAATTTCTTTCCATTCTTTACGATAAATAGCCTCTGATTCAGCAGACCGTTTAAATTCTGTTCCCTCAAAATACTTCCGATTCTGCCACTCGGGATTCTTATCGCCACTCGGCATGTCCTGCCACACAATAACCCCTAAACGATCACAATACGTATACCAACGGGCAGGCTCTACTTTTATATGTTTGCGAATCATATTATATCCAAAATCTTTTGTCTTTTGAATATCATATACTAAAGCCTCATCCGAAGGTGCCGTATACAAGCCATCCGGCCACCAGCCCTGATCTAAAAGACCAAATTGAAACAAGTCCTTATTATTCAATTGTAGACGTACAATTCCATTTTTATCGCGTTTCGTTGAATATTTACGCATGGCAGTATAGCTCTTAACCTTATCGATCAACTTATTTTCTGAATACAGACAAATTTCCATATCATATAAAAACGGAGAATCCGGTGACCACCACTTTACATCAGACGGCATAGCAATTTCAACCGGAATACCATTTACGGAACTTCCTACAGCCACCAACTGCTTTCCTTCTAATACCTTCACCTCCAATTTATCTGAAAGCATCTGATGATCTGTCATAACCTCTACTGTCAACTTATTCCTGTCAATATCAGGAGTCGTTTTGATATTGACAATCGACCGGATTGGCACGGGTTCTAGCCAAACTGTTTGCCAAATACCACTGACAGGAGTATACCAGATACCTCCCGGCTTACTAACCTGTTTTCCTCTAGGCTGAGGACCTTTATCAGTCGGGTCCCACACTTTCACGATCAATTCATTTTCCCCATTCAGCAAGGCAGGCGTGATATCAAAAGAAAAAGGAGTAAATCCTCCTGTATGTTGTCCCACCTTTACCTTATTTACCCAAACATCCGCTTTCCAGTCAACAGCCCCAAAATGCAATAAGATCCTATGTCCTTTCCATTTGGAGGGAACCGAGAATTGACGCTGATACCAAAGTTCATTCTTCTCCCCAAGACTTTTCCCCACTCCGGACAAGCTTGATTCTACAGCAAAAGGAACTAAAATCCGACCATCATAACTTTGTGGCATAGCTTGACCTACCGGAGAAATAGCATAATTCCACAATCCGTTCAGATTTATCCAGTCAGCACGTTCCATAATTGGGCGGGGATATTCGGGCAACACGTTTTCAACATCTATTTTCGCCGCCCATTCCGTCATAATTCGACCGCCAACCGGTTTCCACTGTGCAAATAGATAAACACTATTAATAAGTATCACTAAAGAACATACAACTTTTCTCATCTACATTATTTCTATTAAGAGTATTTTTACTAGGTCAAGTTATTCCAATATAATATCAAACTGATCGTAAGGTGCCGTACGATGTGCCAGATGCCTGGTCAATTTTGAAATCCCAAACAAGGGAGAATAAGTACGTACTTTGATCGTTTTACCATCCGGCATAAATTCCAGAATGCGAAGCCAACCATCCCCTCCGTTCCCTTCCGGACCGCCTCCTACATATTGTACATTAAACGTCATTTGTGATACATCTTTCCCGGCACTGTTCTTATCCACCCGATAAGCCACATTATTCTCATATTCACCGGTGCCTCTTCCCACATGTCCGCAAAGTACGAGACGGATATTGGAAGAAGGATAAATAAGTTTCTCCCAAATAGCCTGCCCCGAGTTTTGTGGAGAAATCTTATACCCATCTTTCGTAACGCGCTTATTACCTATATCAAGATAAGAATGAGTGATAAAAATCACCTTATAATTCTTGTATCTCGGCTTGTTTACCAAATCTTTCGCCCATTGCAGAACTTCATCACGAGGCACAAACTCTACTGCTATAACCAAAATCTTTCCCCATCCCGGCTCATCAAACTCAAAAGCCGAATTCTCTAAAGACGCCCTGCCTTCACGATTAGGAAATTCACTGACACAGATATTCCGCCAGGTAGAATTTCGTTCAAAAGGAATATAATCAGGAAAATAAGTACGACCGTTTTCTGCGGCTTTGTATCCATAATCATGATTGCCTGCGGCAATAATATAAGGTACTTTGTTATCCAGTCTTTTCAAAGCCTGCGATGCTGCCTCCCACATTTCACGACTGGTCTGGTTCAGCATCTTACGGTTTAATACATTATTATCATTCTGCTCCACCAAATCGCCTGTACAAAGGACAGCTTTAATTTTAAGCGACTCTATATTGTCCGCAATCCATGCGGTACAAAGATCAAAAAGCGGCTGGTTAATATCATACTTGGTATATCCCTGTGGATCACCGAGCAAAATCATAGAAAAGGATTCCGGATTGACCAATTTCTGGGGATCAGCCCGATGCTGCGCCGGGAGACAAGTGACAGAAGCACACAATATCCCGGCCAATAAATAGTTGAATAGTTTCATAGATTACTCTTTTTCTTCTTCGTTTTTAAATACAGGTGCACGAGATACGGATGCCGGTGTGCCATTAGTAATATAAGGCCAGCCATCACTGCTCCATTGTATGCGGTCACACATCAATTGACGACCATTATCTATTTTCGCTTTCTGCCAGGCATGATAGAAGAACCAGTCATTACCCTCATCATCCGTGATAATTTCGGAATTGTGTCCGGTTCCGGCAAACAGGTTATTACCCTGTAGAATTACTTCATTATAACTACTATTTTCTTTCATCACAGTACCGTTTTTACCCACATAAGGACCTTCGATATTTTTAGAACGCCCCACCACTACACGATACGTACTTCTTTCCTCTTCACAACAACTACCCGTAGAGCCAAATAGATAATAATAATTCCCGCGTTTATGAACCATGATGCCTTCTATTGAAGGACCCGCTATCTTTTCGGAAACAGCCCCTTTAATGGATAGACCGTCAGCACTTAACTCTACATAACGGATACCTCCTTCATAGCCTTTAGAAGTACTATTATAACTTCCCCAGAAAAGATACTTCTTACCATTATCTTCAAAATAACAAGGGTCGATGCACTGCATAGTACCAGAATTGTAGTCAAGAAGTTTTCCGTGATCCGTAAAAGGCCCTACAGGAGAGTCGCTGACCGCCACCCCGATACAACTATTCTTAGGCAAGTCCCAGTGCCCAAGAGTATAATAGAGCACATATTTACCATTGATATAGTTAATGTCCGGAGCCCATAAGCGAGTGTCCGGCTGCCAGTTCGGTTTTTGCAGAAAGGCTGCCCCAGCATAAGTCCACTGTGTCATATTAGTAGATTTGTAAATCGGAATATAGATATTATCCTGTTGGGTAACATACAAATAAAAGTTCCCGTCTGCCGCATGGATTATAGTCGGATCAGGCAACTGTTTGCCGACTATAGGATTGGAGAATGAAACAGGATTAGGGGTACTCCCCCCACCCCCATTTCCATTACCGTTACCCGGCCCATCCGGTTGTTCGTCAGAGCCACCGGAACATGCCATGATACACAATGCTGTTGCAATTAAAAAAGATAATTTTTTCATATATACTTTATTAGTTAAAACTAAGATTAATTTATCCAACCTTCATTCTGTTCCAAATTCGAGTTCATTTCCATTTCTTTAGCAGGAATAGGCCAACTCCAGCACTGATCTCCCAACCAGTACCAGGTATAAGTCGTTTCACCCCACATCTGCATCAGACCGTTACGATTATTATCAAACTTCTTATCTTTCCACGTTCCCCAACGCAATTCATGGAAATACATGGAATCTTCGCCACCGATTTCCCAGTAATACTCATTCCGGATACGTTCACGCAAATCACTCTGCCCGTTAACTTTCGTAGCAGGATAAGTTGCATTATTCAATTCGACATGCCCTGCACGACGTCTTACTTCATTAACACATCTGATTGCTTCGCTTTCATGGGTACTTCCCCATTCATTTAGCGCTTCTGCTTTCAGGAGCAATACTTCCGCATAGCGTATTAATGGAATATCCAATCCATAAGTATCACGCTCTGTCTGTTCCAGACCTTCAGGTACAAACTTTCTCCATAGGTAGTAAAACTTATCGTTTGTATCAGTACGGATATCAAAAGGCTCTGCACTGTCGGAGCCACGATAAGGCCAACGCAATGTATAAGTATGAGCTATTCCAGAAGAAGCACCATTGTATTGTGCGTAAGGGGTAATGATAGCCATTTGCAGACGTGGATCACGGCTCTCGTAAGCTTTTTTGATACGTGCTTCATTGCCACTATCCAGATATTTGCTCATATCGGCCCCATAGGCAGTCATACGTTCCTTTTCCGCCGCAGACAGTCCATCGCGTAGAAAAAACACCACACGTTCTTTTTCTTTCATCGCACTATAGCCCGGCAAGTAGTTATCCCAATTAAACTTTTCTCCGGTCGCCGTCTCAAAAGATTCTACAAAATGCGGATTAGGCAAATAGTTATTCCACATAGAACCTGCTGTACAACGGTTGCCGTAAGTGATGTTCCTTGTATTGGAGTAGCCGTATTGCTTGATGCATTGCACAGAGAATATCATTTCTTCACATTGTTCATTTGCTATTTTCAACAACTGCTTATAACTGGTAGCACCGGCCTTAGTATATAACCCGAAGCCACAGTCAGCCACAGAATTAAAATCATCAACCGCCGCCTCCCAATTCTTCTGCCACATATATACTTGTCCGCGTAATGCATAAGCAGCTCCTTTGGTTACCCGTCCATAGTTAGAGTCACCCGAATTATATTTACCCGGTAGATTGGGTTCATTCACACAATCTGTCAGATCCTGGAGTACAGCCGCCCAAACATCCGCTTCTGAAGAACGGGCTTTGTTACCGTTTTCAGGACTCGTGATTGCATTCATATATAACGGCACTCCTTTATACAAGATATTCAAGCGCATATAAGCAAATGCACGCAAGAATTTACATTCGGCGATAGCCCGTTGCTTCTCTCCGGTCGACATATCAGGAACCTGACCAATATTATCTATCACATCATTAGCACGATAGATAAAAGTATAAAAACGTTTATAAATATCACTGAACAGGCCACTTGAGGGAGTAGCTGCTCCTGTACAATTAGGCATTCGCTTAATCCAGTTCTTGTCTGTATCCATCACAGAAGAATAAGCATCCCATGGAATCCGGTGCGAATCCAAAATGCCGGAGTTAGGACAATATTGATCCAGAAAGACATTATATACGCCGATAACAGCCTGTTCGGCCAAAGTTGCTTTCGTCCAGATACTACTACCGCTTATGTTATTGGTAGGAGTAGTATCTAAAAAGTCCGCACCGCATCCAGCCATAGAGAAAGACAGCAAGGCAATAGATGCACATCTTACTAATTTCCGAAATATTTTTATTTTGTTTTTCATCATAAAATCGTTTTAGAGTAAGTTTAGAAAGTGATATTTACACCGAATGCATATTGTCTCATAGTAGAATATCCCACTGCGGTACGCATTTCCGGATCCATTCCTTCATACCCGGTAATGGTAAATAAATTTTCACCGGAAGCAAAGAAACGGATATTCTGTGCATATACTTTTTTCGACAGGACAGCAGGCAATGTATATCCGATAGTCAGGTTCTTCAGTTTAATATAATCCCCTTTTTGCAAATGTACTGATGACTGTGTCATACCACTTTGGTCGTTACCGGAGTTATTTGTCAAACGAGGATTCTTTGAACTCAAGTTCGTGCGCGGATCATTGGGATTTTTGGGATCAAAGAAATAGTGATCGTTTGCTATTGCTTCCCCAATAGCATATCCTTTGATGGTAGCACTGCTGTTCAATGCCAAACGATAGTAGTAAATCTTGAAACCTGCCGCACCGGACCAGTTCATGGAGAAATCGAAGCCTTTCCAATTAGCGCTTGCCTGCAGACCGAAGTTATACTTGGGCACATTGGAGCATCCCTGAAACTCATTATCAGCGTCATTACCATATACACCGTCGCCATTTAAGTCAGCATAGATGTAATCACCATACCAAATGCCACTCTTACTGACGTTCTGACGCGGATAGAACTTATACCCTGCCCCTACCATAGCATTCAGCCATTTCATGTCGTCTACTGTACGGATCATTCCGTCTCTCGGACCACCGTTGATATTGACTGTTCCATCTGCGTTAAAACCGTTTCCACTGCCTTTATGTGGTTGCAACATATAGTATTCATTAATCATTTTACCCTCTATTACACGGGTAGATCCTCCGGTAGAGACATCGCCGATATTGGTTTGATAAACACGGTTCCCGTTTTCATCTGTCACCCAGCCACGCTGCAACTCTCCTTTGTATTTACTGACCTTGTTCTGGTTATAGGCAAAGTTACCGGATACACGATATTCTACTTTACCGATACGGTCTTGCCAATTCAGGGTCATTTCAATACCGCGGTTAGTCACTTCCGCAATGTTCTGACGAGGGCCACTGGCTGTCCCGAGAGACATATACATATCAGGGCGATATAAGATTCCATCCGTTACTTTATTATAAAATTCAGCCTCAAACGTCAGACGGTTTCTTAAAGTTGCAAAGTCGATACCAATATTCGTAATGGCAGTACTTTCCCACTCCAACAGGTTGTTGGAAATAGAAGTAATTGCCAAACCATTATTAAGGCTACCTCCAAACGCGTACTTTGCCGAGTTGTACACAGCCTGCCATTCGTAGTTACCAATCGCATTGTTCCCTAACTTACCCCACGAAGCACGTAATTTCAGATTGTCGATAGGAAGTCCTTTCATAAATCTCTCTTCACTGATTCTCCACCCGGCAGAGAAAGATGGAAAAAGCCCCCAGCGATTATCCGGAGCAAAACGGGAGGAACCGTCATAACGCATATTAACCTCGAATAAATAACGGCTGTCGAAAGCATAGTTAATACGACCGAAGTAAGAACGGGATGTAAATTCCTCACCTGTACCACCTATGGAAGAAGGAGTAGTAGCAGAACTTGAATCACCCACAGACGAATCTATTAATCCAAGTTTGGCAGTGTCGGTAGTCCGTTTGACAAAACGTTCTTCTTCAAAGCCCAATAACATACCAATATCATGCTTATAAAAAGTCTGGTTATAGTTGAGCAAGTGCGTTAATTTCCAATGGTTTTCACGGACATACGCCATACGGGTATACAAATCGGCAGGATCTTTGGGGGCAGCTATCCACTGATCTGTACTAAAACTATATTTCCCATAATCCGTATTTACGGACATCGATTCATAACGATAATCCTTATAGTTCAGATTAACATCGTATGAGAAGTGTTTCAGAAACTTCACGTTGGCATAGAAAGTAGTGAAGAACTGCGTGTTCTTGATATGCCCTTCCGATTGCGCCATGTCCCACAGAGGATTGTGAGATTGCGGATCTTCCTCGTTCGCTTCCGGCGCACCATATTTTCCGTCATAATATGGATATACGCCCGGTATCATCTTTTGAGTATTAATATTGGTGAGTGAACCGGTATCGCTTTTCTTCTGGTCAGTGTGATACCCCCATACGCGAGTACCAATACGTAACCACTTAGTAATATCCGAATAAACATTGGCACGCAAAAAATAGCGTTGGTATCCGGTATCCTTGATTAATCCCGGATTGTCAGTATAAGATATAGAAAGATTATATCCGGTACGTCCCTCCTGTCCAGTGACGGAAAGCGAATGTTTCATCATCCAGTCGTTACTATATATCTCATCGTACCAATCTGTATTAGGATAAGCTACATAATTAGGATAGCCGGAAGCCGAAATGCCATTCGGATCTTTTTCCGCCTCACGCCATTGATTGATGGTAATGTCGCTGAAAGGAGCAGATTCTCCTATATTAGTAGCAGCTTCGTTCATCAATTCCATATACTTGGCGTAGTTAGATACCGTTTTTATCAGTTTGGTAGGTTGATTCAGTGAAAAAGTAGCATTGTAAGATACGCTGACCTTTCCTGTTTGTCCGGTTTTGGTAGTAACCAGAATAACCCCATTTGCCCCCCGGTTACCATAAATAGCACACGAGGCCGCATCTTTCAGGATGGAAATAGAAGCAATATCGTTGGGATCTACATTATTCAGACTTTGTTCCATCCCATCCACCAACACGAGTGGTGAAGAACTGTTCAGGGTACCTACTCCCCGAATATTGAAAGAAAAGCCTTCATTATATGGAGTCCCGGAGCTTTGCATCACCTGCAAACCGGCTGTCATACCGCTCAACGCCTGCGAAGCACTGACCAAAGGACGGGAAAGTGATTCCTTTTCCAAATTTACCGTAGCAACCGAACCGGTCAGGTTCACCTTCTTTTGCGTGCCATAACCAACCACTACTACTTCTGAAAGCATTTTCACATTCTCTCCCATTACAATGTTGAATGTCGTCTTGCCGGGCGACAATGAAATTTCCTGCGTGTCAAAACCGATATAAGACACTTGCAATTTCTTAGCGTCCTCCGGTATTTCCAATTCAAATTTCCCTTCCATATTACTCACCGTGCCAATATTAGTACCGGGAATTGATACCGATACTCCAATTAACAATTCATCATTGACATCGCTGATGACACCATTGATACGCCGTTTCTTATCCGATTTCTGAACGACAGGCCGGGTGATAATAATATGATTATCTTTTATTTTATAAATCAACTCCTGCCCTTTCAGAATCTGATCCAGTGCCTTGCTTATCGGTTGATTATCTACCTTTACAGTTACCTTACGGGTCAGGTCCACATCATTTTTCTCATATACTAAGGATACATTTCCTTTGACCTCCAACTCCCGGAACGCTTTGCGCACCGTTACGTCTTGCAAATGTAAGGTCACCTGTTGTGCATGAACCGACAGTGGAAGAACTGCAGCTAATAGCACGAAGAACATGCATTTGATGATTTTACTCATTGATTTAAGTTTTTATGTGTATATCTTTTGTTACTAACTCATTGTTTTACAATATTCTTATTTAAACATTATCCAGGATTGCGAACTAGCCTCATTATCCGCATTTTTAACATTGCCGTTCGTTTCCCAGTCGTATCTACCGGCTACCTTTCCTAAAGGCACCCCTCTACTATCATCCCGAATAACAACAGGACTATGATAGTTCTCACCAAACACAATGGCATCCGTACAACCCACTTCCTGCAATGCCACAGCAACTTCCCGTAAAGAAGAGCCATCACTAAAGACATTCCAAGCTGCTTTTACCGAGTTATAAGAATTCGTAAAACGATTACTTACAAAAATGACCAAGTCTCCTTCTTCCGTGATACCGACAGCCCGGCGTCCTACAGGCTTGCCATCAAAAGTCCAAATGCTTACCGGATTAGCAGCCCATGAATTACTTCCTGACAATGCTCCATCCATTCCTCTGTTACGGGTCGAAGTATTTCTTCCTTCATTAGTAGCAAATGTCTTGTAAAGTTCTGCATTTTCTCCGGCAATCATGATCTGCCCTTTTTGCAACGGATAGGAATATCCACTGACAGCACTGGTTGGGGACCACTGTACTCCATTGGCAGCTTGTTTGCCGGCTCCGCCGCTGGTAAACTTATACAAGTTATTATCTATCACTTCTGCATACGAAATCTCCGCTTTTCCATCAGCTGTAATTCCCAGAGTTCCCGGACAATACTTCAAAGAAGTAGATAGGTTATATCCGAGACGCGGTGCGGATAGCAGCCCACTATCATTCCACCCGAGGCTATAAAATATCGGTACCCAGAATTGCCCGGACAATCCCGGAACAAACAATGAATAATCCATATTATCATTCATGATAGCTGTTGTACGATGTTGAGCAGTGGGTTCAGCCCATGTTACATTGTCTTTATTCATATCCCAGCTAACCTTCATATTTATTCTACCGGCAGGAATAGTTATCAACCATCCCGTATTACCGCTCCTTCCATGCAAGTTTTTATTTTCATAGACAATCATGAAATCAGGAATACAAATACTACTGTGTTGGCTTTTTAGATCAGCAGTAATATTTTTCCAGTTTACCCCTGCGTCAATAATTCCATTTACAGCACTCAACTGATATTTTTTAGTCATGTTGTTCGTATTGTCTTTTACAGTAATAGTAAGTGTGCTACTTAGGTCAACAATCAGGTTTCCGTTTTCATCCTTTTGACTGACGGGATCCGTAGAGATGATTTCTGCGTTATCTGCCAAAGTCGGCATCAACACAACGTTTGCAAATGCAGTGTTTTGTTTGAAACGTAACGAAGCGATGCCATTAATAAAGTTAGCACTAACCTGCTCTGTGTTACAAGTAGCCGTTACGCCTCGAAGTAGCTGAGTAGAAGTGCTGAAAATGGTATATTCGATATCATCTGCTCCATCATTCACTTTAATACGGGTGATACCGCTGCTCAAGTCCAGTACAGCATCAGTAGTAAGCGGATCAATGGGCTTTGCCCATTCATCCGCCAGTTTGAGTTTCACATTCACCGCACTTTGGTCGTCCAAAATGCGAAAATCTAAGGCTATGACCCTACTGTTCTGGTCAATAAGACCATTTATCCAGTTCCCTGTGCCATCTTCTGCCTGTATGGCTACCAATGGTTCTTTTACGTACCCCGGATCTTCGGATAAGACAACACCTTTCAGTTCATCTTCTCCGCATGACGTGAATATAAACACAAGGAATGTGCTTAATAGAAAATGTAGTTTCTTCATACAATATTATTTAAATAAGAAATAGCTTATTTTCTGTTATTCCTGAAAACAATCTTTATCCTGCATGACTAAACTAAAACAGCTGTTTGTATACCTTATAACTTAAAAAAGAGTGTCGCGCTATGCTCTTTTACAATCCTTCTTTTTACCATTCATAGAGATTCAGGTTAAAATATGCTTTATTGGCCTATTCATTAATATGACAGCCAGATTAATAAAAAGTATAGTGAGAAATGATTTTTTTATTCGTTCAGCCCTTCAACTCATCTTTTTATTAGTGAGTTTGGTCATCTTACATTTTTTCAATACCTTGCCCCCGAATTATCCATCGGAGAAACAGAACCTGTGAGTATTCACCTTAATATATTAACTAATAAATCAAATATACGATTTCTGAAAGACATAATGGAAAAAAACCTGGAAACAGAGATTATCGAGGCCCTGAAATCGGGTAAAGAGGAGGCATTCCGATACATCTATAAAACTTACTATACAGATCTTTGCCGGATAGCGAGAGGGTATTTGACAGACTCTTATCTATCAGAATCTATAGTAGAAGATTTGGTGTATAGTCTATGGGAAAACCGCTCTAAAATAACAATTAACACCTCATTGAAGAACTACCTTTTCAGAAGTGTAGCCAATAAGTGTATCAATTATCTTCAGCTTGAATATGTGAGAAGGGAAACGGCCTGCTCGTCAGAAGACCTGGTCATTTACAGCGATTTATGGTCCTTGGGCGAAAATCCGGTTGAGCATTTAGAGGGTAAAGAGCTACATTCTATTATCCAGAAGACGATTGACGGCTTATCTCCGGAAACCCGGAAGGTATTTTTATTGAGTCGTTTTGAGAACAAAAGACAAGAAGAAATTGCCGAAATCATGGGAATCACTATTCATACAGTGAAATATCACATGCGAAGTGCACTGGATAAACTGAAGGAAGCAGCAAGATCTTATCTTGCCCTGATTGTAATGTTTATTACGAATATATTTAATTAATATTAAAAAGCAAAGTAATTCACTATACTTCTTCTATTGACAAACTGTCCTGATGATAGCGCAGGTATATGATTTTCAATAGATATTAAGTTTAAGATGGTATGAAAGAAGAATTTGATAAACTGATATATGATTTCCTCTCGGGAAGTATCGCTAAAGAGGACTTGCATAAGTTGAACGAATGGATATACTCCGATCCGGAGAATCAGAAATATTTTGAACAGCAGAAACGAATCTGGCTTCTGTCTGCCGAGTATAAAAATGTATCTGTACACGAAGAACAAGCCTATAACAGATTTGCGAAACGAATCCGCAAACATAAGAGTGCTCCGGCAGGAAAGATGAGAAGAGCCTTATTTGTGAAGTATGCAGGTTACGCAGCGGCAATCATTATATTACTGTTTACCACTCCTTTTATAATTTATAATTTTACAACACCTGATGATTCTTTGATTTCCGAAGTATACGCTCCAAGAAAATCGAAATTAAAAATGAAGCTTCCTGACGGTTCTATAGTGTGGTTAAACGCAGATTCCAAGCTTTCTTACTCCGAGAGTTTTAGTCGAAAGAATCGCAATGTCCGGCTGGAAGGCGAAGGGTATTTTGAGGTAGAGCATGGAGAGCATCCATTTGTTATACAAACAGACTCCGCACAGATCAAGGTACTGGGTACTAAGTTTAACGTTAAAAATTATGGTGATGAGAATTATATAAAGGTATCACTCCTAGAAGGTTCCATTGTCTTATTGTGCATCAACCAAGAGTTTATAATGAAGCCTAATCAAACGATGACAGTTAATAAGCTTGACCAAACTTATAAGCTGACCGAGAGTGCTGACTATGCTGAACAGTGGATCAACTGCAAAGTATTCTGGGATGAAGTTCCTATGTCGATCATTTCTAAAGAGTTGGAGCGCCAGTTTGATGTGACATTCGCATTTGAGTCAGAGCAACTCAAGAATTTGATTTTCCATGGAAGTTTTATTATAGAAACAAATAATTTAGAGAAAATATTGGATATTATGTCTGAAACAAATAAATTTAGCTACTCAATTGAAAAAGATAAGGTATATATCCATTCATTGAAAAAATAAGAAACGATTAAAGAATCTTCAAAAATAATATCATGACCGCACAAGAGTTTTTTAAGAACGATCTGTTTGCCGAAAATGCAGGAGTAGTACTGCTGGAAGTACGCAAAGGTTACAGTAAAGCCAAATTAGAAATAAAACCCGAACATCTTAACGCAGGTGCCCGCACACAAGGAGGAGCGATCTTCACATTAGCAGATCTGGCGCTTGCCGCAGCTGCCAACTCGCACGGTACACTAGCTTTCTCTCTCTCGTCCACTATTACTTTCCTACGTGCCAGCGGCCCCGGAGATACTCTCTTTGCCGAAGCACGCGAACGCTATATCGGCCGAAGCACGGGTTGCTATCAGGTAGATGTAACGAATCAGAACGGAGATTTGATTGCCACTTTTGAATCCAGCGTATTCCGGAAAGATCAGAAAGTGCCTTTCGAAGTTCAGGAATAAAACAGGAAAGCGCATCAACACTTTTAAAAGTATACCTTTTAGAAACAGATAACGCGGATGATACGGATAAAAAGATAATAAATCCGTGTCATCCGCGTTATCCGCGTCTAAAAAATAACAGGTTGGCAGGGCCATTTACTTCTGATATGCCTTCGTTTTTTCTCTATATCTATTTAACGATAGAAGTCAGCGGATGCCGGTTACCCGTCACATTATTCAGGAATGCTTTTGCCGAACCGAAGTTCAGGAATAAATCCAGACGGACAGGAAGATGGTTCAAGTCGTCCGTCACGAAGAAAGTAATCACCTCCTTTTCTTTTCCTTTCTTATCATATTCTACCAATGAGAAGATCAGGCAACGGTAAGTAACTCCATTCTCCGCTTTCACATTTTCTTTTCCACGGTAGATAAGCGTTTGCTCTTCCACTTTACGGCCCGTAGCCATCGGGAACTTGATTTTGTCTCCCACCTTATAATCTGCAGGGTCGTAAGAACGTGCCTGCGCCAAGATGCTTAACATATCGTATATACAACGGCTATCGCTAGCTTCAGATTCATCAAACGCTCCATCCCGATAAGTACGTTTCTGGTTTACGAGGCAAAGACCGTCCTTATAAGAAAACCAAGCCTCATCAACCGTGTAACGTTTTCCCTCTTCAGCACCTTTGCGGAAATAGCGCGGTTCCAGTTTTTCACCGATCACACAAGTCAGCGTATCGCGCATCTTGAAAAAGAAGTCTGCCCGTTTACTGCCCAAAGCAAGCAGGTTAATCCGGTAGGCAGGTTGTGAATGATAAGTAGTAGCATTCGTCGTCAGACTGGCAAGTCCGGCTTTCACCCAGACAAACTTCCAGTTAAAATATAAATCATACATTACGTGTTCGCCGGATTGAAACGCATCATTCTTCGCTTCACATTGAGCACTGGCTGGGAGGGCGAAAGCTCCCATCAGTAAGGCCACTAATCCGATAATAAAATTGCGTCGAACGCTAACGACGGCGGTTCTGACTATTTCGTTCCCGATCCTTTTTCTTCTTGTCTTCATCTGGTTTTTGTTTTTTAAGTTCATCCAGCTTTTGCTTATCCAGCGGAACTGCATGAATATCCCAACTTTGTTCTAGATCCCAGTTGGCTTTCGGCTCTAAAATCTGATTATAATAATACACCTCTTCGGGCTGCACCCCTTTTTCAAAATTGCCGGTATCCCATTCACCGTTTCCATTCCGGTCGTTAATCAACCGGGCGGAGTACTTACCGGGATTTAAGTAATAAAAGTCGGCATAACCTCCTTCCTCTACTCTTCTTCGGCGTACCACTTTATCCTGCGCATCCAACAGTTCAACGAAAGCATTAGGTTCCGCTCCCGTCACCACAAACGTGATTTTGGCATATTCTTCCAAACTACGCACCTTGAACCCTTGTTTTATTTTGTCTGTAAACAATCCGTATATACCATGAAATGCGGTCGAATCCACCGAAAATTCATATTCCAGCGTCGGTTCCCAATCATAATACACATTAAACTTCTTCAGATTTACGGAATCCTGCTCAAATTCAAACGGTATATCCTTCCAGAGCGTATCCACCTTTTGCCGCAGATGTATGGCGGCAGTGTCGTAGCTGGCTATCGGTTCTTCAAAATTCAAAGAAATATATCCATATACATCCATTGACGAAGGGGCACTAACATTCACCGGCAAGAATTTCGTCGGTTCGGGTTCATCCTCTTCCCCTTTCTTTTTCTTCTTTTTCTTTTTGTCCTTATCCGACTCCTCTTTCTTATATTTCTGCTTCGAAACAAGATTCAGCGTATCTGTACGGGGTACTAATTGGTTTAAAGTATCTGTATAAAGATAAGTCAGACTCATGGCAAGAGTATCCTGTTTGAAGAGCAAAGAATCTTTCACCCAATAATGGATTGTATCGTTCCGCTGATTCTTTTCGATGACAAAAGCATCCTTTTCATCGAAGTTTAAGCCTTTCAAGACTGGCAAAGTGTCCGCCTTACCGGCAAAATAAAAAGTGAACTTATGAGGAACCAGTCTTTCCGACTTGATAAGATATTGCGAATAATTAAGCTCTTTAAAGGCACGGAGGATGACATCATCCGGCAAATAATGCATATATTTCTTCTCAACAATCGTGTCGTAGGTCAATGAGTCCACCCAAGCAGTATCCATGCGGATACGTTCTTCCATGCGGGGGATAATCAACGAATCATGGAAAGCGATCATCTCGCTCTTCTGATTAAAAGTAAAGTTTTGGTCGGCATCCATCAATCCATAGATGCGATATTTGCCGGGAGCTACACCACGGATGGAGAAACGTCCACGGCTGTCTGTACGTGCCACACGGTCGAAAGGCAATTTGTTGAAAGCCGAATCATTCAGGTTGGAATGTAGTCCGACAAGCATACCTTTAATAGGTTCCAGGTTAGAGGCGTCGAGCATTGTTCCTGCTACTTCCATCGTATCGATTTCCGTACCGGTAGAAAACGTAAATGCAAAATTCCCTAGCGGGTTACCTTCATTATTGTCGACAATTGCATCCGAGAAGTCAATCGTATAGGTCGTGTTAGGCTTCAAAGAGTCGAGTAGGTTGACTTGTATTCTCTTGCCGGAAGCCTTGATTTCCGGTTGCTGTATCTGGGGAGGAGAAACAACGACTTTTTCGGTTGCTTTCTCCAGCTTAATAAACTCATCAAACATCAAAGAAATTTTAGTCCTTTCATTATTCAGAGCGCCCGCAGCAGGAGTACTACCGATGAAACGGGGCGGCGTCTCATCATAAGGGCCTCCGTCCGGCCGTCCAATACTGGCGCAGGAATATAACATAGCTCCCAGCGTTACTACCGGAAGCACCTTGCGAACTATTTGCTTTATCTTTTGATTCTCAAATTGTAACATGCTGCAAAAATAAGGGTTCTTATTCAATAAACACCACACTTTCTAGCTAATTTATTAAAAAAGGAAAGGGTGACTTAAGGTAATAAACAATATTTGCGACGTTTTTATTTCTTTCCTGCTAATATAATTAGTTTTATTGCCTAAAGAGATTACCTTTGTTGCCTAATCTTTTTTCGTTCCACTATAGTGTTCCGCAAAGAACACTATAGTTTCCCTTGCGGAGCACTATAGTGGGACGAAAGAGAAACTATAGTGGAACGAAATAAAAGTAGCAAGTGAAGTAAATCCGGATAGGCAAACGGATTTATCAATGTGCCTACACTAAATAAAAACGAATATGAGTATACAATATGACCTTTACGACACGCCTGACATTCAACAAACAGGCGACGCACAACCGCTTCATCCCCGCGTAGTATTCAAAGGAACCGTCGATCAGGAAGAATTTCTAGACCGTGTACACAAATTCACAGGAATAAGTCGCAGTTTACTGGCAGGTGCTATGCAGTCTTTCCAAAACGAGTTGAGAGACCTGATTGCCAACGGATGGATTGTGGAACTGGGAGATATCGGATATTTTTCAGTGTCTTTGAAGGGACCTCGTGTAATGAAGAAAAAAGATGTACACGCACAATCCATAGAACTGAAGAATGTCAATTTCCGGGTAAGTAGCCAGTTTAAGAAAGAAGTAGGCCAGCAAATGAGACTGGAACGTGGAGAATCGATGACTCGTCACCACGGGAAAGGGCGCAGTGAAGAAGAATGTTTGACAATAATCAACCAGCATCTGAACAAATATCCCTGCCTGACCCGCACCGACTATAGCCGATTGACAGGACACGACAAAAAACGTGCTTTGAAAGAACTGAATGCTTTTATCGAACGTGGACTCTTAATCCGTTATGGAACAGGCAAACAGGTGGTTTATGCAAAGAAAACAGAAAGTTAAGTTAAAATCATCTAGCAGAATTACCTAGAATTCCAATTCTGAACTGAACAAAAAAAAACAATAATTCAGTGTAGGGTTCTTTTTATATTAATCATATTTATACTGACTTTTAGTAAATCAGAACTATCTATGAAATTATAAAACAAGATTACTTGCTTTATCAATATTTATTGCTACTTTTGTAGCGGTTTCCTTTCATACGTAGAGAGGAACATTTTATTTTTTATAGAGAACGATTATTTATTGCATTCAACCATAAATTCGGCAAAAATTTACCGCGAATGGCAATAAGTGATGTCAGGTCTCGCGCACACTTCTGTATATAATTTGTTTATATACCCAATGGGCGTGGGACTATCACTTATGTCGCGGAGGGTCTTTGCCGAGCCTATGGTTGGCGTACAGTTGGTAGTTTCCCACGTATTCTATGCTAATATCCTAATCTCTTATTCCGTTTAACAATAAATTAAC
>OCAK01000218.1_pt1 | contig 67802 bp, 48 predicted proteins | sample 1538301 | NCBI WGS metagenome assembly OCAK01 (sample SAMEA2580285, study PRJEB22360) | human gut metagenome | biome: human gut; feature: human-associated habitat; material: faeces | place: Denmark | collected 2008/2010 | reverse complement strand
CAACTTTTGAGAAGTTTGTAGATCCTCTTTATAAATATGTCAATGAAACGATTTCACGGGTACCCATCAGCGACTGGCATCACACAGATAGTGGGAAATGGGTTGGTTTTAGAGCTCGCTCGGTAATAGGAGGTTATTGGATGCAGGTATTGATGAATAAAGTCATGAATAATCAGTAATTTAAATCTAATTTATTATGAATTTAAAAAGTAACAAGAAAAGTAAGTTTTGGTGTATATCATACGTCATGCTTACATTATTAGCCTTTTTTTTAGGAAGCTGTGATGATGGGAAAGAAGTATCTCCTATTACAGGTAGTGGAGGAACTCCATTCAATCCTGCTTTTCCTATTCGTATTGATAGTATTTACCCTAAAGCAGGCTCTGCAGGGCAAAGAGTACTTATTTATGGAGAGAATTTTGGAAATAATCCTTCCCAATTGGAAGTTTATATTGGTGGTCAGAAAAGCTCGGTTGTAAATGTAAAGTCTACATATATGTATTGTCTTATGCCATCAAAAGCCTATGAAGGTGATATACAGGTTACGATAAAAGATGGAGAAAAAACATATACTTCTGAAAAATCTGATGTGAGATTTGAATATCAACGATTAAAAGTAGTAAGTACTTTACTTGGTGAGGTTAATCCACAAATTTCCGATAAAAAGAAAAATTTTGAAATAAAAGATGGACCTTTTGATAATTGTGGCGGTGTTGCTAATCCTTGTTTTATGAAATGGGATCCTGAGTACCCTGAGTTGTTATATTTTGCTGAGGATACATCTGTTGACCCTGAAGGTGTTACAGGTTCTGGTATACGCTGCATTGATTTCGGACGGCAACAATTATATACTATTCTTCCTAGGAGTGAGTATGGAGGGTATGAGCGTGGGCGTTCTATTGATTTTTTTAAAGATAAGGACGGAGTGTATCATATGGTTGTGGCTACATCACAAGCTAATGCAACTAATCCTGCGGTCTATATGTTTGATCGTGTTTCAGATACAACTAAACCATGTGGTTTTAAATGGTCAAATAGAAGAACAATTGTGAATTACAATGGTTGCGCATGTGCAGCAATTCATCCCCAAAACGGTGATTTATATTTTACTCATTTTCAGAAAGGTCACCTTTATAGAGTAAAAAAAGATATTCTTCAAGAATTTGTTGACGGAACCCGTACTACAGCTGTTTCACCTGGGACAGGGGCGGACTATATGTTTACCGTCCAAGATAAAGAATGGGAATTTAATATAATTATTCATCCAACAGGAAATTATGCTTACCTTATGGTTATTAACAAGCACTATATTCTTCGTTCTGATTATAATGGGGAATCTTTTACTACTCCTTACGTGGTAGCAGGAAGCGCTAATCAAAATGGATATGTAGATGCTGTTGGGAATTTAGCTAAGTTCGATTCGGCATACCAAGGTGTATTTATAAAGAATGATAACTATAAAGGTGAGATAGATGAATATGACTTTTATATTGCAGATAAACATAACCATGCTATCCGAATTTTAACTCCACTGGGACAAGTCTCAACATTTGCAGGTCGAGGAAGCGCTAGTTTAAATTCTAATCCTTGGGGGTATGTTAATGGGGATTTGAGAAAAGAAGCTCGTTTCGAACGTCCTAAAGCTATTGCATATGATGAAAAGACAGGAATAGTTTATGTAGGTGATGCTTATAATCACCGTATCCGTAAAATAGCTTTAGAAGAATTTAATGATTAACACACTAAAATATGAAAAAATTATTTGTCTTATGTACTATGTTGCTATGGGTGGCTATAAACGCCTTGGCACAGCAAAAGATTAGTGTCTCTGGTATTGTCACAGATGAGAATAAAGAACCGGTCATTGGTGCTAATGTTAGTGTAAAAGATGTCCCAGGGCTAGGAACAATCACAGATCTCAACGGACGATATGTAATTAAAGTGGAACCTTACAATCGCTTGGTATTTTCTTATATTGGTTATCAGTCACAAGAAGTTCTAATAAAAAATCAGTCAAAAGTAAATATAGTACTAAAAGAAGATGTTACCAATGCTATTGACGAAGTGGTTATTACTGGTACTGGAGCTCAGACAAAGTTGACTCAGACAGGGGCTATTACAACAGTAAATGTAGATCATCTGAAAGCTAATCCGTCTTCTAGTATCGTAAATACATTAGCCGGTAATGTCGCTGGTGTTTTGGCAATGCAGACTTCCGGACAACCTGGTAAAAATGTATCTGAGTTTTGGATTCGTGGAATTTCGACTTTTGGTGCAAGTACTAGCGCGTATGTCTTAGTTGATGGCTTCGAACGCAGTATGGATGAAATCAATATAGAAGATATTGAATCCTTTTCAGTTTTAAAAGATGCTTCTGCCACTGCTATTTATGGATCAAAAGGCGCGAATGGGGTAGTATTGATTACAACTAAACACGGTAAAGCCGGTAAAATTAATATTACCGCAAAAGCAGAAACGACTTATAATATGCGTACGATCACTCCTGAATTTGAGAATGGGGTAAATTATGCAAATTTTTTAAATGAAGCACGTATTACTCGTAACTATGAACCCGTTTACCAGCCTGAAGAGTTGGATATTATCCGTCTTGGGTTAGATCCAGACCTCTATCCGAATGTGGACTGGATGGATTTACTATTAAAGGAGGGAGCGTGGCAACATCGGGTAAATCTGAATATGAATGGTGGTGGAAATACTGCACGCTATTTTGTATCTTTCAGTTATTTGGACGAACAGGGTATGTATAACACGGATAGCTCGTTAAAAGGAGATTATAACACTAACGCTGATTATCGCCGTTATAATTATCGCATGAACACAGATATTGATATTACAAAAAGTACACTTCTCAAGTTAGGAGTTTCCGGTTATTTATCCAAAAGAAACAGTCCGGGATTGGGAGATTCTGATGTATGGGGAGAACTTTTTGGATATACTCCAATAAGAACCCCGGTATTATATTCTAATGGCTATGTACCTGCAGTCGGTACGGGTAATAAGACTAACCCATGGGTAGCGGCTACCCAAACAGGTTTTAATGAGAATTGGAAAAATACGATTCAAACTAATGTAACATTGGAGCAGAAACTAGACTTCATTACTAAAAATCTGAAATTTGTAGGACGTTTTGGATATGACACATATAATGATAATACTATCAAACGTCATAAATGGCCAGAACAATGGCTTGCGGAACGAGCTCGCAATGAAGAGGGTGAATTAGTATTTAAAAAGATTTCCGGTGCAGGAAATATGGCACAGGAGAGTAGTTCAAGTGGAAATCGTCGTGAATTCTTAGATTTGACGTTAAATTGGAACAGAGCGTTTAAAGCACATCATCCTAGCGCGACATTGAAATATACCCAAGATGCTTTTGTTAAAACGGTTGCTTTGGGAGATGATTTAAAAGAGGGAGTGAGTAGACGAAATCAAGCTTTGGCAGGGCGCTTTGCTTATAATTATAACTATCGATATTTTGTTGACTTCAATTTTGGTTATAACGGTTCGGAAAATTTTGCGAAAGGACATCGTTTTGGCTTTTTTCCCGCATATTCTCTGGCATGGAATATTGCAGAAGAGAAAATAATAAAAAAGCATCTGAAATGGATGAATATGTTTAAGGTTCGTTATTCTTATGGTAAGGTCGGTAATGATAATGTAGGAACCCGTTTCCCATATCTTTATTCAATTGCCGATAACTATAAAGAAAATGATCAGACGAAATATTATGCAGGTTACAACTGGGCCACTTATGGAAGTAATAAATCTTATAATGGTTTACGCTATACAAAACTTGCTTCTAATGATATAACATGGGAAATAGCAACCAAAAGCGACCTTGGTATAGATATGGCTTTATTTAATGACAAATTCACAGCTACGATCGATTATTTTGATGAAAGTCGTAGTGGTATTTATATGGAGCGTGCATTCTTGCCGGGAATGGTTGGTCTGGATGGCAATAAACCTTATGCTAATGTGGGTGAAGTAAATTCAAAAGGGTTTGATGGAAACTTTAGTTATAAACAAAAAATTAGTGATGTTAAGTTCACTGTACGTGGTAATATCACATATAGTAAGAATGAAATCATAGAACGCGATGAAGAGAACAATGTTTATGCTTATCAAATGAAAAAAGGGTATCGGGTTAATCAAAATAGAGGCTTGATAGCTTTAGGATTATTTAAAGACTATGATGACATTCGTAACAGTCCTACACAGAAATATGGCCCTGTAATGCCCGGTGATATTAAATATAAAGATGTAAATGGTGATGGTGTTGTCAATGATGGCGATATCGTAGCTATTGGTTCAACCAGTAAACCAAATCTAATTTACGGCTTAGGTCTTTCTGCTACCTGGAAGGGATTGGATGTAAGCTTACATTTCCAAGGTGCCGGTAAATCTCAGTTCTTTACTTATGGCAAATGTATATGGGCTTTTACAGAAGGGCAATGGGGTAATATTCTTAAAGGAACGCTGGATAATCGTTGGGTGGATGCGGAGACTGCACAAAAGCTTGGCATCCCTGCTAATGAGAATCCGAATGCATCATACCCTCGTTTGAGTTATACGGATAATGGTAATGGTAATACAACGATCTATGAATATAAAAATAATTACCGTAATTCGACCTATTGGTTGCGTAATGGTTCATATGTCCGTCTGAAAACGATTGATGTCGGTTATACTCTTCCGAAGAAGATCGTGAATAAGATACATTTTAATAATGTACGTATTTTCATGACAGGAACTAATTTACTGACATGGTCCAGTTTTAAACTTTGGGACCCTGAAATGGGGGCTTCACGTGGTGAGCAATATCCATTAGCTAAGTCTATAACACTCGGTTTAAGCGTTAACTTATAAAATTCAGAACAATAAAATGAAAAAATATATATTATTGATAATTATAATCGGTTTCGGGACTACATCATGTTCTGACTATTTGGATTCAGAGTACATTTTTAAAGATCGTGAATCTTTGGAGAAGATATTTACAGATTATGATAAGACCGAACAGTGGTTGGCACGCGCATATTCATTCCTTACCGGGCAATGCTGCGATGTAGGCAGTAAACGCAATACTCCGTTTGTGTTTGACGACTGTATGTACTATGGTGATGACGATGTTACCATAGACGCATCCAAAGGTGGAAACATGTCATATAATAAGTTTCATGAAGGAGGGTATGACGAAGGTGCTTTCCAGGATACTTGGGATCGCTGTTATAATGGTATTCGTCAAGCTACGATTTTCATGCAGAATGTGGATATGAACGATAAATATAAACCTGAAGAGATTGTTGATCTTAAAGCGCAAGCGCGTTTTGTTAGAGCTTATTTTTATTGGATTCTTCTTCGTAAATATGGTCCGATACCTCTAGTTCCGGAAAATGGTTTTAACTACAATGACTCTTATGATGATGTCGCTACACCACGCAGTTCTTATGATGTTTGTGCCAATTATATTGCAAGTGAAATGGCAATAGCAGCTAAAGATTTGCCATTGACGAGAGAGCAACTTAGTATAAACCGTCCGACGCGGGGAGCGGCTTTGGCTACCCGTGCATTAGCTCTATTGTATGCTGCCAGTCCGTTAACGAATGGTAATAATGATGAATATGCACAACAATTGCTGGATGATAAAGGTAATCGTTTGCTTTCTCCTGAGTATGATGAAAGTAAATGGGCAAAAGCAGCTGCTGCCTGCAAAGATGTAATGGAATTGAATGTATATAAGCTTTATACCACAGGTATCAATACTGTGAATACAGGTGCTTTTCCGGCAACTATAGCGCCTCCACATCACGATGTATATTCAAATGAAGATTTTCCGAATGGATGGGCAAATATTGATCCATACGAATCATATCGTGCATTGTTTAATGGAACTGTGTCTTCAGTAGATAATCCCGAACTGATTTTTACTAGAGGGCAGAACATTGGTGGTGAACGCATTAAGGATATGGTAATTCACCAACTGCCTTCCGTTGCTAAAGGATGGAATACTCATGGAATGACTCAAAAACAAGTAGATGCTTATTATATGAATACTGGGGATGATTGTCCTGGAATGAATTCTCAGTACGCAGGATACCAAGCATATAAGGATCGTGTAGACAATCGCCCGCGACCAGTTGGCTATACTTCAAACGCACAGGACTATAAACCGCTTTCTGCAAATGTTTCTTTGCAATATGCAAATCGGGAACCACGTTTTTATGCTTCTGTTGCTTTTAACGGTGCCAGATGGTATTTAGGAAATGAATCTCAGCAAGCAAATCAGAATAAACAAGTATTCTACTATCGAGGTGGAGGTAATGGTTATTCCAATAATATGTTTTGGCTGCGTACAGGTATTGGAGTGATGAAATATGTGAACCCAAGCGATACTTATGAAAATAGCGACGGAGCCAAAATTATTGATAAAGATGAACCAGCTATTCGTTATGCCGATATTCTGTTGATGTATGCAGAGGCATTAAACGAATTGACTACATCTTATGAGGTTTCCTCATGGGACGGAATTAAAACTTATACCATTAACCGTGATCCGGAAGAAATGAGAAAAGGAATAAAACCTGTGCGTATGCGTGCCGGTGTACCGGATTATGATACTCCTATATATGATAACCCTGTAAAATTCCGTATTAAACTGAAACGTGAACGACAGATTGAGCTCTTTGCTGAAGGGAAACGTTACTATGATCTTCGTCGTTGGAAAGATGCAGAATTGGAAGAATCAGTGCCTGTTTATGGTTGTTATACTTTTATGACTGAAAGTCAGAAAGATCTTTTCCATACACCGGTACCCATATCTAATCTTTCAGCAACTTTTTCATCCAAAATGTATTTCTGGCCTATAAAACATGATGAATTGAAACGCAACAAACGTTTAACTCAGAATCCTGGTTGGACTTATAATGATTAATTAAAAAAGAAAAGATATGAAAAAGATATATACTTATTTGATGATGCTAACTGTTAGTGCATTAATTATCTCCTGTAATGAAGAGTGGAGTAGTGAACAATATGAACATTATATTTCTTTTAAAGCTCCAATAAACAGTGATGGGGTATCACGAATTAACGTACGCTATAAGGCGAACGAAGCAACTACTTATCAGGTGCCTTTGATAGTTAGCGGTACGACTTTAAATGATAAAAACTATACAGTACGTATTGGTTTGGACCCAGATACTTTAGTGGTTCTTAATAAAGAACGTTATAGTACGCGTACAGATCTTTATTATCAGGTATTACCAGCTACTTTCTATTCATTGCCGGAGACCGTTGAAATAAAAGCAGGGGAGAATACAGCACTTTTACCTATAGATTTTAAATTGAATAATATTGATTTGTCAGAGAAATGGGTGCTGCCTTTAACTGTTGAAGAATCTTCAGATGGTAGCTATACCCCTAATTATCGTAAGCATTATCGCAAAGCATTACTCCGTGTTATGCCTTTTAATGATTATTCGGGCAATTATAGTGCAGTAAATTATAAGTGTTATATCAAAGGAGCGGAAAGTGAGGCCCCATTTGTCAAAAACTATGTAATGACTTATGTGGTGGACGATCAAAGCCTTTTTTTCTATGCTGGCATTATTGATGAAACCCGTGTCGATAGGAAAGGATATAGGATTCTTGCTAAATTTATAAATAATGATAATGGAGAAATCGGCAATGTGGAATTATCTCCTGCAGATTCTGACAATAAAATGAAATTTCAAATAGGTAAAGATGACTATGGGAAAGAGGTAACCCCTACCTATAGTGTAACTGAAACAATGGATCCTATTCGTCCTTATTTGAAACGTAAGACTATAATCATTAGAAATATTAATTACACTTATGTTGACTATACTACAATTCCGGGGGTAGAAACCGAATATCATGTAATAGGTTCTTTGGCTTTAGAGCGTCAGATCAATACTCAAATACCAGATGAAGATCAAGCTATTGACTGGGAGGCTGGGAATTAAATAGTTTTGTCTATTGATTAATATTGGATAAATTATCAAATATAAGAGATAGAGAAGAACATATGACCGGAGTTCTTCTCTATCTTTATTCTTTTGTGAAAGAAAATCGATTATTTATTAGATATTGCTTTTTATTGGTCAGAATTTTGCCTTTTTTCTATGATATCTTCCTTATTTTTGTTTGGAAGCAATGAGAATGGTGTTAATTAAATCGGAATAATTATGAATATAAAAAAACATTTACCTTGGTTGGGGGCTTTACTCCCTATTATTAATGCACAAGCGGATACGAATCCCAATGTAGTTATCATTTATATCGACGACATGGGTATAGGTGATATTGGCTGTTATGGAGGAAAATTTGTAGCGACGCCCAATATTGATAAACTGGCACAGGACGGATTATTGTTTAATCAATATTATTCTTCCGCACCGGTTAGTTCACCCTCCCGTTGTGGATTGACAACAGGACTTTTCCCTATTGAAGTAGGAATTAATACTTTCCTTAACGACAAGGCAAGTAATAAGAGGTGCGAGCAGCGTAATTACCTGGACGACAAACTTCCTTCTATGGCACGTGCTTTTCAGAATGCAGGATATGCTACCGGACACATTGGTAAATGGCACATGGGAGGTGGACGTGATGTGTACAATGCCCCTTCTATCAAGAACTATGGGTTTGATGAATATCTTTCTACTTATGAAAGCCCCGATCCGGACCCTGCGATAACAGCTTCTAAGTGGATATGGTGTGATAATGACAGTGTAAAACGTTGGAAACGCACAGAATATTTTGTAGATAAGAGTATTGACTTTATTAAACGTCATAAAGATAGTCCATTCTTTCTCAATCTTTGGCCGGATGATATGCATACACCATGGGTACCGGAGTTTAAGCAAAAAGAAAGAAAAAGCTGGGAGACAAAAGAGGCGTTTTCGCTTGTGCTTGGAGAGATGGACAAACAAATCGGTCGTTTTATTAAGGCACTGGATGATATGGGATTATCCGAAAATACGATTATCATCTTTACCAGTGATAACGGACCTGCACCCAGTTTCAAAGCTGTTCGCTCCGCTTATCTGAGAGGAACCAAGAATAGCCTCTACGAAGGAGGTATCCGTATGCCGTTTATTGTCAAATATCCTAAGAAGATTAAACCCGGTCGGGTGAATAATTCTTCAGTGTTATGTGCGGTGGATTTATATCCTACTTTATGTTCCGTGGCAGGGATTAAAACAGAGAAGAACTATAAAGGTGATGGACAAAATTATGCAAAAGTTTTGCTCGGGAAGTCGGAAGCAAAACGAAAAACTGATTTAATTTGGGACTTTGGTCGAAATAAGCATTTTGGTTTTCCCGGCAATCCTTACGATAAAAGTCCGCATCTGGCAATCCGTAGCGGCAAGTGGAAGCTGTTGGTGAATGGAGATGGAAGCGATCCGCAGTTGTTTGACATGGAACAGGATAAATTCGAAAAAAATAATATAGCTGGAGAACATTCAGAGTTAGTAGCAAAACTAAGCAAGAAAGTATGCGAATGGTATGCCAGAAATAAAGATAAAGGATTGCAAACAGACCGCTAATTAAAAATACATGAATTCAAAAGCTTTTCTTTTACCGGCAGCACTGATGATAGCCGGCAATTCCGTTGCAAACGCAAAAGGGAAAAAAACTGATAAAAGGCCCAATATACTGGTGATTCTTGCAGATGACCTTGGTTATTCTGATTTAGGATGTTATGGCAGTGAAATCCATACACCTAACCTTGATAAACTGGCACAACAAGGAGTACGCTTCAACCATTTTTATAATGCCAGTCGTAGTTGTCCCACCCGTGCTTCTTTGCTGACCGGACTGTATCAGCATCAGGCAGGAATCGGACGAATGACTTTTGATGATAACCTGCCCGGGTATCGTGGTACACTTTCACGTAATGCGGTTACGATAGCCGAAGTGCTGAAAGAATCTGGTTACACTACCAGTATGATCGGAAAATGGCATGTTGCTGAAACTCCATTGCGTAAAGATCAGCGTGAATGGCTGGCACATCATGTTTACCATGACACCTATTCAGATTTATGTCATTATCCGGTAAACCGTGGCTTCGATTCTCATTACGGAACTATTTATGGAGTAGTAGACTACTTTGACCCGTTCAGCTTGGTTGAAGGAGAGGTGCCTGTAAAAGAAGTGCCGGAAGGATACTATATTACTCAGGCACTTTCAGATCGTGCTGCAGAAGAAGTGACGGAGTATGCCAAAGACGATAAACCGTTTTTTATGTATTTGGCTTATACTGCTCCACATTGGCCGTTACACGCTTTGCCTGAGGATATTGAAAAATATAAGGATACTTATAAAGTTGGTTGGGAAGCTATATGCAATGCCCGTTATGAGCGTCAGAAACAACTGGGAATATTTCCGGGAATGGATGACTTTTTATCTGAACGTCAGTTCAAGGACAGATGGGAGGACAATGTACACGCGGAATGGGATGCCCGTGCAATGGCTGTGCATGCTGCAATGATCGACCGTATGGATCGTGGAATTGGTCAGGTTGTTGATGCGCTGGAGAAGACCGGTCAGCTGGATAATACACTGATTCTTTTTCTCTCTGACAATGGTTGTAGCAATGAAAATTGTCAGAATTACTCTCCGGGAGAGAATGACCGCCCGGATATGACTCGCAAAGGGGAGAAGATGGTGTATCCTCATAACAAAGAGGTATTGCCCGGGCCACAAACTACCTATGCTTCATTGGGAGCTCGCTGGGCAAATGTTGCCAACACCCCGTTCCGTTTTTGGAAGGCCAAGTCTTATGAAGGAGGTATCTGTACTCCGATGATTGCGCATTGGCCGAAAGGGATTAAAAAGAATGTGGGAGGTATGACATCTGAGATTGGTCATGTAATGGATATCATGGCCACCTGTATAGACATGGCAGGTGCTACTTATCCGACTAAATACAAAGGGAACGATATAACCCCTATGGAAGGAAAGAGTTTGCTTCCTGTTTTCAAAACAGGTCATCGAGAGGGACATGATTATTTGGGCTTCGAACATTTCAATGAACGTGCCTTTCTGTCCAAAGACGGTTGGAAACTGGTCCGTCCGGGTGAGAATGCCAAATGGGAGTTGTATAACTTGAATGAAGACCGTAGTGAACAATATAATCTGGCAGATAAATATCCGGGAAAGATGAGCGAAATGGTGAATGCTTATGAAGCATGGGCGAAACGTTGTATGGTAGAACCATATCCGGGCCAAAAAAGAAATAAAAACAGCGTAAAGAGAATGGAAGAATAAGTAGGGATGAAAATAGCAAGGAATGGGAACGTTGGGCGCATGCGAACTTTGTTCTGCCTAAACATCCGAAAAAATGAAAGAAGGACAGATGAAGAGTAGATTGATCTTGAGGTATCTATGGCAGTAGATGAGATGTTATGATGTAACTGCCAATTGAAATTATTTAATATCGCCCCTGGTTCTTTAGAAATCAGGGGCGATATTAGTTATAGCAGGAACGATACTCATTGTGAGTATCTGTATCTTATTGGGATGCTCCCATTGTAGAATATGTCATACTGCCGATTTTACCATCATTACTCAATGTTTCGGCTTGGATAATTAATGGGGTGGAATATTGATTGTTATAACACTCGATGACCACTTTTCCGTTATTGTCTGTCTGCACAGACGGATTCCAGTAAAGCGTCCGTCTTTTGTCAACCTGATCTTTATATAATTCTTTGTCCGGATAAGCGGGAGAATAATATTCTAATGCCGGAGTATACCCCTGTATCATCGTTTGACGGGTTCCAAGAGCGGCTGTCTCATGCTTATTCAAAACGTTATGTCTGGGTAGAGGAATCAGATAAAAGATGCTATATTTATCTAATTCCGATATATTCACATCGTTTGAGTTAGAAAGTTTTGTGTTCTGAATGATTTCGTCACTAATTCCTCCGCTACCCTTACCGATAATGATTGAGGCTAATCCATCTACTTCAGTCAACATCATTTTGACTTCTGTTTCGGATAGAATCCTGTTCTCCATAATGTAGCAGATCGGTTTTTGACGGTAAGTATAGGTGTCATTTGTTCGATCCCAATGGAAGAGAGGGCTTAGTTTTTCCATTAATTCAGGAATCGTAGTAACCACTTTCCCATTGTCACGGAGCTTATCTACTGATTGTCGTATATCATAGTAAGCATCAATACTTTGCTCGTTGATCTTAGTAGTCATGTTTGTACTTTTGGAACGGCGCTTGCTTTTAATTTCAACTTCGTCCAATAGATAAAGACCGTCTGCCCGGCGGACAGAATCCATATACAGAGAGTCGAACTTTTCTGCTTGTTGCTGCCAGCGATCTATGCTGTTCCACTTGGGATGTAGTTCGCTGTAGCCATAAGCCCGGACAGCTGGTGAGAAATGGCGATCAATAAAGATGGAAGCATCTTTGTTCCGTTCTTTACCAGCTCTTCGGGTTTGGATGATAGCTTCCAGTTCTCCTTCAAAGTCTTCCATCGGGATGCTGAAATACCCGTTCTCATCTGTGACAGTCTGCCCGGTAATAATATTCGCATCTTTTTTGACCATTACACTAAGGTCTATATTCTTTAGTTTATTTTTGAGAATAGTTGACTTTACTTGTCCATATAGGACTAATTGAGATTCAGGAGCCTGATTGGCAACAAATGGAGTCGTTCCGATAAGTTGGCTCATATCATATTTGCGCCATCCATGCACCAATAATAGTATATCCAGTTCTTTCTGCTTTCGGGGAGAAGCTTCTGTGAAATAATATCCCGGTTGATGTATATAGCCTTTTAAATCAGATGTTAAAAGAAGATCGGTGAAAAGATTATTATCGTATGCTGAATAGTCCGAACGGAGGGCATCGCGGATACTCACCGATAACTTACTTGGGATAGGTTCTCCCAAGGCATTGTTTACTTGAAGTTCGCAGCGGATTGGAGCGTATGGGGCATATATTGTTTTCAGTCCATTGGGAGATATTTGCAAAGGTGCCCGAGGAGAGGAAAATACGAATCGTTCGCTTATTGTATTTCCTGCACGGTTGATGAGGCTGATTTGTAAGACTCCTGGCGGTAATTTACGGGATAGCAAGGTGAAACTCTGAGGCTTATTTACTTGGCAACTGATTAATTGATAAGCATATGGACGTCCTTGGTGATTAACGAAAACTGCTAATGTGTCTTGAGGGGTCGAAGCATTGCAGGCTACCTCTACCGAGATCGCTCCGGCATTGTTGTTTATTTTTAAAACATATCCATTGGGCAATGCTTTAGGAAGCGAAAATTTGTAATCTTTTCCATGATAGTTTACCTTGGCTATAGCAGGTTTAGCAGAAGGTGTGTACTCAAAACATCCCATTCCATCGTGTAAAGTCTCGAAAGAAGTGATTTCTTGTCCTTCTTGGGTATACAGGGTACCTGATAAATTAATCTCACCTTCACTTTTACTTTCTGCTTTAAAAGCTACCTGTGATGTAAGCCCCTCTACCAGTTGTCCTCCTTCCGGAAAGAAACGCAGACTCAGTTTCTCTTTAGTCTCTTCCGGTCTTGTTTCCATAGAAGGGCTTAATTCATAAGTGCTGATGCTACGTTCCAGCTGATCGCTGTTTGACAGTTGATAAATAGGGAAAGTACGTGAAAAATAATGCGGCTCGTTAAAGGCAAGCATCCAGCGGGTGTAGGCACGTACTTCATAATAGCCTGACAACATTGATTTGGATAGTACAAACTGACCGTTTCCTTCTCCTTGTGTCAATTTGATAATCTGTTTGTCGGTTATGTGACCTGCCTGATCTACCAACTCCACGTATAAAGGACGGCTGATTGAACTGAAAACTTGTTTCTCGGCAAGAGTTACATACGCTTTGAACCAGATAGTGTCACCTACATAATAACTTGTATTGTCGAAATGCAGATAAGCTTTTTCGCGTGGATAAGTTTCAGCAAAAGTTTGAGCTTGATTCATATATTGTTCAAATACCACTTTGGCTGGTGGATTTTCGCCATGAACACCTGTCATCAAGATACTGCATAAGAGTATAAATAAGAATCTTTTGTTTTTCATATTAGTGTTTCTATTTTAAAGGGAGCCATACTTTATGACTGCTGTTTTTATCTCTGTTTGCTACCATATAGTAAGGAATTGCTATTCCGGACCATTCATTATTGTTTATTTGTATGATGTTTACATCGCGGAATTGCTGATGTTGTTTGCCAATAGCATATTGAGTCTCTGGCATTATTCTCATCTGATTGAGGTTCGGGTTATCGCAACTTTCAATACAGTAAATCACAGGACCGGATGCTAATGCAACCTGTTGATTCAGTTCCTTGATCTGATGGTTAGGAGTAATAATACGCGGATTTATCGGGAGTTTCAGCATTACTTTATCCTTAGGATACCACTTGCGGTCAATCTCTGCGTATCCATCTTTGATTTTGAGATTGACAGGTTGATTGTTTACGTAGAGTTTAATCTCATCCTTCAGATCAGATTCATACAAACCATAAGGATTTTCTATTCCCTGTGCCCATCCCGGAATGCGTATTCGAAGTGGGAATCGGGTTGCTTTTAGGGGACTGACTGTCAGTTGTACAGTCCCGTTCCACGGATATTCGGTTTCTTGTTTGAGCTGAATTTCCTTTCCTTTACCTAGCTGAATCTGTGTTTCACTGCCTACAAATAAGTTGATATAAATCCCCTTGGTATCGTGAGAATAGATAAATCCGGGGAATGCTCCGGTAAATTTCAGGAACATGGGAGGACAGCAAGGACAGCCGTGCCATTCCCAACGGTTATGCTTTTCAGCATTGAGTGGATTCTGGTACGTATACTGATTGCCTGAAAGGGAAACAGCCGTCAATGCACTGTTATAAAGTACTCTTTCCAGTTCATCCATGTATTTTCCCTCTCCGGTCAGCTCATTCATACGTTGGCTGAAGAAACCGGCGCCGATGGCAGCACAAGTTTCCAGATAAGCATCAGCGGGAAGATAATAATCAGGACCGAATTTCTCGTCTTCATGGATGGCCCCCACACCTCCGGTGATAAACATTCGCTTACCGACCATATTGTCCCACAGCCGTCTGGCTGTTTCTACATAGGCTGAAGAATGATTCTCAAGTGCGGCGGTAGCAATGCCTGTTGCCAGTAAAGTTGCACGTACAGCATGTCCTTCTATTGTTTGTTGATCGAATACGGGAATGGAATCCTGTGCATAGTCTCCCCAGGAAGGGCGGGAGTGAGGGCTGTATTGCGCTTCTGCATATTGGTTTTCCCTAATCCATCGTTCTGCTTTCTCGTTACCCCAACTCTTCCATAAGGGGAATCCACAGTGATGTCCTCGGTTTTCTATCCAGAAAGTGAGCAGTTTCCAATAGTTGTCTTCATTGACAGGCACTTCAAGTTCCGTTTTTAGCTCCGGATGCTGTTTGTACAGCCAATACAGTTTAATAATTGCTTCTTCCGGTCCGGAATGTGAAGGGACGATGTTCTTCTTAGGTTGTTCTCCCATGTATTCGCACATGTAGTTTGTCAGACGCGTTGCTACGGAGAGTAATTTCGTCTTTCCGGTGGCCAGATAATAGTGCACGCCGGCTTCTATCAGCATACCGGAGTTATATACCTCATGCTGCCATCTCAGAAATCCCCCGTTTTCACCCCATCGGTGTTCCGGTTCGTCAAGAGTAGTGTAGGTGTTGATATATCCATTCGGATCTGTAGCCTGTGCGGCTGCAATGCGATTGATGTAGTCATCAACCCGTGCTTCCAGATTCTTGTCGGGATATAATATCAGGTAGTCGGCAATGCCTCGGATCGATTCGTAGATAAGTCCGTCGAACCAGGGCGGTCCTACGTGACCGCCGGTACCTGTACAGCCTTGGGTTACCCGGTCGAAGTTGCTTAATGTATTGTGATTGCCGGGCTCATTGACGTGTTTGCCTTCAAATTTGTTTAATACGTCGTCAATGGTAACACGTTTCCATAATTCCATTTTCGGTGACCAGAAAGAATCATCTATATGTACCTTTCTGGCTTCAATGAAAGTCACTTTACCCATCGGCTTTTGGGCATATGTTGTTGTATACTTGCCACTTAAGTTGCATAATGTGAATGCCAATAACAGTGTAAAATGGTGTTTCTTCATAATTCTTCTTTGTGTGATTCAGACTTTTATTCCTTCTTCTCTTTTTGCGGTCTGCTTGGTATCTTTTCAAAAATAGCTTTGATACGCTCCATGTTGAGTTTGGGGCGGCGGTCGTAATAGTAAATACCATTCTTCTCTTGTTCGATATCGGTGAACTGCGTATAGCAGAATCCGGTGATATTGTTGGCAAACAATATGGCATTGATATAACTTTCCAGGCGTTCGTAGAAGCCTTCTTCATTAGTGAGCATATCGCCATATCCCCATGAATTATTCCGGTCCTGGTCTTCTGCCCATACGACTCCTCCGAATTCTCCGACAAAGAGAGGCTGGTTATGCTGATAATTATTGTCGGACTTTAGGCGCAAAGAGAAGCGTGTTGGGTCCGATTCGTAATTCCGGAAGTTCCAAATGTCAGTTGTGAAATGTATGTCACCTGCTATATCGTTGACGAGGCGGGTAGGATCAATCGCTTTGGTCAGGCGGTAAGTATCCGAAATCAGTCGTACAAAGGTAGAAGGAAACATATTCACAGACGGTTGATTGAAAGGTGTCCATGTGATAATGGAGGGATGGTTACGATCTCTTATCAGAATCTCCGTCCATTCGCTAAGGAAGTTGCGTGATGCTATTTCATTGCTGATGTTCATGCCCCAGTTAGCGGATTCTCCCCACGTGATAAATCCTAATTTGTCTGCCCAGTAATGGAATCTTTCTTCAAACACCTTTTGATGAAGGCGCGCACCGTTGAATCCGGCAGCTTTACACAACAGAATGTCATTTTTCAGTGCTTCATCGCTAGGGGCAGTCCATATTCCATCAGGATAATAACCTTGATTCAATACAAGACGTTGGAAGTAAGGCTCATTGTTCAGGTAGATCATTCCGTTGGATGTGTGCACTTTGCGCATCCCCGTATACGATTTTACTTCATCAATCACTTTTCCTTTTTCATCTTTGATGCGGTAAGTGATGTCATACAGGAAAGGATCTTCGGGACTCCACAGCTTCATCTTTTTTATGGGAATAACAAGGTTGGAGCCGTTGATGCATTTGACCGTTTTCTGGGCGACTTGTCTGTTACCGTCAGATAAGATGATTTCCATTGTCTTGTCATTAGACGATTGATAGAACTCTGGTGTGATGAACAATTGTTCCCCGTCTATATCCGGTCGTGTTTCTACAGCTTTTAATCCATAAGGTGAAACTGCTTCCAGCCATACAGTCTGCCAGATTCCGGTGACGCGGGTGTAGAAGCAGGCAAATGAAGATACTTGAGGAGACTGTTTGCCCACTGCCTGTGCGCCTGAACGAATATCATCAATAACGAAAACAACCAGATTGTGTGTCTGTCCCGGTTTCACTGACCGGGTCAGATCTATCGAGAACGACGAACTGCCTCCGCAATGATTGCCGACGAATTCTCCATCGATAAAGATTTCTGCAAAATAATCCACAGCACCGAAGTTAAGCAATATCTTTTTCCCTTGCCATTCTGCCGGTATAGACAGAGAACGTTGATACCACATCTGATTAATGAAGTCTGTGTAGCTCACTCCGGACAACTTGCTTTCCGGACAGAAAGGCACTGTAATTGTGTTATTGAAACTTTTAGCTTCGAACAGCTTGCGGTTTTTCCCGGAGTTGGAAAGATCGAATTCGTATGTCCAAGTGCCATTTAAATTTATCCATTCAGTTCTTTCGAACTGAGGACGGGGATATTCCGGACGTGGAATGTCATTCGTCGCATTTACTGTAAAAGATAACAATAAACCGAACAGAATCAGATGTGATTTCTTCATGATAGTACTTTAATGTTTTGTGCTAATTTACATTATTAATGTGTATTAGTACAAAGGTAAGAATTTAGACTTCTGAAAGAGGAAACATACTGTTCAATAAAAGAAAAAAACTGTTCATTGATGAGATAAATATTTCTTGTGTTTCCTTATTTCCGTTTTAAGCATGAATTTCGGCTTATTCCGACTGAAATGATTGTCTTACTTTTATCTATACCGAATTTTGTTGTTTATTGAACTGCATATTTCCTTTTTTCTCTGATCTTTTTCTTATTTTTGTAATATCAGAGTATAATACTATGGTAAAAGATATTTTTGTTGACAGCACCTTTACTGATGGTGTCATTCATTATTCTATTAAATAAAGAAGTATGAGTGGATTTTTAGGTAATATCGATATAAGTACAGCAATGACAATTGCTGCTGCTATTGTTATCATTTCATGTGTGTGGGGCAGTGTTATAGTGACCAGAAAATTTTATAAGGAACGTAGATTTGTCAGACTGATGTTGTGTTATGGCTGTTACTTGATACTTATTATAATGGTGACATACCAATGGTGTAGAGTGGTACTTAAATAATAAATAAAACTATGAGAACACTTCTTTTTTTGCTTCTATGTATAAGTACGAGTTTTGCGATAGCTCAGATTTCCCCAAAAGCTGTTGAGAAGAATAAGGAAGCTGAAATAGATTCACTGGAATCGGAAATGATGAATTTCTTTCAAGCGACGTTGGAAAGGAATTATGGTCGAAAAGATGCTCTTGACTTATTAGTAAAGGGTCTGGAACGATATCACTTCAACTATTTATTGGATGTAGACAAAGGGCAACTGGAACGGATTAATGAAAAACTATATGCGGGTGGTTTACTCTATTCCTATTTTGTTGATGGAGCTATTCTACATGATTCTTGCACGCTGTTTGTTCCAACTGGAGTTTCTCGGTCAGAATATTGTCAGTCTGATGTCTATAAACAGGCGTCTGAGAGTTTAAAGGAGCATGGTGGTTCTCTAAATCTTGTTACTGATTCGCTAAAATATGCATATATGAAGACTCAAGTTGAGTATATAATATTGCCGTTTAAGAAACGGTTGGATGGCTTTACATATTTGCAAAGGGAATTGGAACTGGCTATTCACCCTGCCTTGAAAGCGTATCTCAAAGCTGAAGATGTAACAGGAGGAGTTTCTTCGGTTATGCTATTTGAGGAAATTGCCAAAGATACGAATCATTTCTGCAGTGATTTTAAGACGGATCGTGATGTAAGGATGTTCCTGACGCTTTATTTCTGGAAATATTTATGCTATTTTGCGAATATTGATTTTTATACTGGTCGGGATAAAACTGAAGGAATTTTGAAGGAAGAGTCGAATTAATTGGGAAATATGATTATAAACCACAATAGCAAATAATAGATATTGTAAATTCGATAGTTAAAATGGGATGAAATAATCCCGAGAATACAGATATCAGAAGAAAATATCTTATGCTTACCGAGTACTATATAGTTTTAAAACAGTAACTATTTATATTATGAAATTGAGATTTGTACATTTGTTATTATTGCAGTCCATAATGCTTCTTCCTTCCTGTTCTAGCCAGAGTAAGAAAAGTATGGATACATCGACAGAACCTGTTGATGCACAGGTGAATGTGGCGGATAGTAGTGTCGATGAACAACAAGCTATCAGCATGATTAAAGACTTTTATGAGGCCTATGCTGTCAGTTGCCTGTCCATAGGTAAAGAAGCCGTTGCTCTAGGAGACTCAGTTAAGGAAAAGTATCTGACCAAGGAGCTGATTGAAAAAGTGGATAGTTTGGTAAAGGCAACAGATGCTGATCCGATTATTCGTGCGCAAGACTTGGGGGAAGATGATATAAAAACATTGGTGGTGAAGCATTTGAATGACAATTGGTATCAGGTTGGCTATACTTCAGCTAAAGGCAGCCAGTTTGAACGTGCTGTCAGTATTCCCGTTAGAGTAGTTAACATTGGTGGACAGTATCAGATTGATGATATAACCGCGGAAAATGAATAGCATAAAAGTAAGCGGTATAAAAAAAGACAAACAGCTCTTTTCTTAAAGTAAAAGATGCTGTTTGTCTAAATTCAACGAGGAAAAGAGTATCTGTTTTATTTCTGTTCTTTGATTTTTTCCATCAGTAGTTTCATATAGTAACCACCTACTACGGAACGTGCCTTAAAGTTCATCATCTTTCCGGTATTCGTATCATGCCAGTCGCTGATAGGCACACGGGAAGTTGTTTCGTTCGCATAATCATAGAACGGGTCAATGAACTTTTGGAAAGTAGCGTCATCCGGTGACATACAAGCACTCCATACAATCCAGTCGGTTTTGGTGTATTGCGCACGAGAGTCCAGTAGCAATCCATATTTATTCTGCTTGGTCAGATAGAAAGGAATTTCTGTGTCGAATATTTTCTGTGGGAAGATGTTCATGTTAAATACTTTGTCCCATACCAGATTATATTTCTGACTCCACGTTCCCGGCTTGTCGAATGCCAGTTTGTAATGGTCACCGTCGAATGCCATTTTCTCCCATTCTATCGCAAGTTTCTTAGCGGTTTCGATATATCTGTTCGCAGTTGTTTCTTTGCCCAGCATGCGTGCCATTTCTCCATATCCGGCAATTGCCATGATTGCTTTGGCAGAAAGGTTGGCGTTGTGTGCCAAGTGTCCGGCAAAGTCGTCTGTGCAAAGCTGGTTTTCCGGGTCCAGTCCATTTTCGATCAGGTAGTTTGCCCACGTAGATAATGTTTCCCAGTATTTGGAAGCATAGTTGGCATTACCTTCCATCATAGAAATCGCAGTGGTTACCAGAATCATGTTTCCGGCCTCTTCGATAGGCATATCTTCACCATAGAGCTGTCCGTTGGCAATAGGATAAGTTCCTAAGTCATGGGCAGGATAAGGTTTGTTCCAGCGTCCGCTTTCGCTATAGTAGAAGATAGAGTTGAGCATACCTTTCATCAGTTCCGTATTATAAATGAGATATAGCGGAGAAGATGGGTAAGTGAGGTCTACCGTATTGATGCAGCCATTGCTGTGGTTCTCTTTGGACAAGAATAACAGGTTGCCTTCTTTGTCGGTAAGGAGCTTATGAGCAGTAATAGAGTGGCGGTAGGTCAAAGCGAGTAGTTCGGCATATTTTCTGCCTCCGGCTTTTTCCGCGTCAGCCATTAATTGCCGGTCGAAAGCGCGGCAGCGTTCCATCAATGAAGGATAAGAAGCCTGTGCACGTTCGAAAGCGTCAAAGATGCTGACTTGTCCGTTGTGTTTCCAGTACGCCATACGACGTTCGTAGAAATATTCGATGGCATAGATGTCATCATAGCCTACCATTACATAGCCTGATTTGCCCTGGCTGTCAACCTTGCCCAGGTTTTCGGTATAAGCCATGGCAGGCATACTGCTTTCGCTGCGGGAGATCACATTCTGAGAATTCGGAAGCAATTTGCCGCTGCTGATAAATGATTGCTTCATGTCATAGTAGCTACCTATACTCAGGTCTTTGTTGGGCGCATTGTTGCTGGCCAGGTAGGCATATCCCCAGTCGATACGCACGCCATCTCCTTTACGTTTCACGTAAGGCTGGTCGATGGTACCCGCTTTGAGATAATCCATGCCGTTTTTGCTGATCTTTTCGGAAATTGTTGGTTGTGACGGTTCGTGTACGGCGAGTTGCGGGGTTGTTTCGATATAAACTTGTACGTCGTGTTGTTTCTTATCGAGTGAACGTACGCGATAAGAAATGTAGTTGATGGGAGTTGAGATCAGATCGAGATCCTCCATCAGCAGGGGAGCGGTAAATACAAGGTCCAGTTCTACCGGTCCGCAGGTGAATGTATAGTAAGTCTGGGTAGGTAATACATCGACAGACTTTTGAATAGCGGGTTCTTTGAAATTACTGATTTGTTTATTCTCACGAAACAGTCCGAAATCAACATATGCTCCGCCTGTTGTGTTGTGACAGTGAGCGGCGATGACGTTGGTTCCTTTGCGGAGTTTGGCTTTGGCCGATGCCGACAGTTCGACGGTGACATCGTTATTCCATGAATAGTCGGTTGCCACCAGCTTTTCACCATTGAGGTAGAGTTCGAAAACATCGTCGTGGGAGTAACGGAGATAGATTTTATCGTTCGTTAAGTCCTGCTGCAGGTCGAAGCTGCGGCGTACCCAGATATCTTCGGTGTTCCACTCTGTGCTGATATACTTCATATCTTTGGTGCCGAAAGCGGCTTTCCCTTTTTTCCATCCGGCATCGTCGAATTGGGCTTGCATCCAGCTGGAAGCAGGCTGAGACAGGGTGTACTTAGCTTCCCAGCGTTCGTCATTCGTCATCGGAAGAATGACTTCCAGATTTTCCTTGTCTTTGCCCATGAAACGATATACTTTCCCGTCTACCCGCAGAGCGCCCAGTAAAGGATGTGTGGCAGCTGTCCAGTGTTCGGTGTTTCCCTCGTTCAGTTCGTTGTAGGGAGACCAGATAGCGAGATAGGTATCGGAGGTAATCAGAGGTACGGACGGCGCGCGTAAAGCGATATCCTGACTTGTTTTAAACAGGTCAGTTGCCTGCACGTTGCATGCAAGGCAAACTGACATGATTGTAGAGAATAGTTTATTCATTAATAAAAAACGTTTATTTATTTAGCGAGTTACAAATTTTCTGGTTGATGGCTTTGATTTTGGGCTCGTCTACTTTGATAACTTTCCGGTCATAAGTAACCAGACCGTTCACTTCTTCTTCCACATCGGTAATTTGTGTGTATACAGCAGCAGAGAATCCTTTCTCAATCAGTTCCAGTAAGTGGTCTGCATATTTGATGTATTCATTAGTCACTTCTTCCGGTGTATTGAACTTCACATAGCCCCAATTCTTGTCTGCCAGCCACAGATGTCCTTTTAGTGCCATACCTATACCGCCATATTCGCCCAGTACGGTAGCACGTGTCGGATCATAAAGGTAGAGGTTCGGTCCGGGATAGTTGTGCAGATCGAGAATATCACCACAAGTATAGTGATTACCGCCACTGGCAGGATTTACCAGACGGCTGGGGTCATATTCTTTAGTCCATGCAGCGATTTCAGGTGTTTTGAATTGTCCCCATGCTTCGTTGAAAGGTACCCATACACCGATGCTGGGATAAGAATACAAGTAGTCGATAATTTCTTTCCACTCTTTGCGATAGTTGGCTTCTGATTTGGCAGAACGGATGGCGTCTGCGCCGTCATAATATTTGTGCATTTGCCATTCAGCGGGGCCACGGCCACCATTCGGCATGTCTTGCCATACGATCAGTCCGAGTTGGTCACAATATGTATACCAGCGTGCAGGTTCTACTTTCACATGTTTGCGCACCATATTGTAGCCGAAGTCTTTAATCTTTTTCAAGTCATATACCAGTGCTTCATCTGTCGGAGCTGTGTATAGACCGTCAGGCCACCATCCCTGGTCGAGCGGACCAAATTGGAAGTAGTCTTTGTTGTTCAGTTGCAGGCGCGTAATACCATTCTTGTCTTTGTGAGTTGAGAATTTACGGAGAGCAGTGTAGCTCTTCACTTGGTCTATAGCTTTGCCGTCCTTATACAGGGTGACTTCCATATCATAGAGTGAAGGAGATTCGGGTGACCATAGTTTGACATCTTCCGGCATCGTTAATTCTACCGGTACACCATTGAGCGCTGCTCCTTTGGCTACCAAGTTTTTGCCGTCGAACACTTTCACTTCTACTTTGTCCGGAGAGCATACATTAGTAGTTACTTCCACTTTGACTGTTTTCTTGTCGATATCCGGAGTTGTTTTCAGATGGGCGATGTGCTGTGCAGCTACCGGTTCCAACCATACAGTCTGCCAGATACCTGTGACTGGTGTATACCAGATTCCTTCCGGTCTTTCTACCTGTTTTCCTCTCGGCTGTTCGCCACGGTCGGCGGGGTCCCATACTTTCACAACCAATTGGTTATTGCCTTTATTCAGTGCGGAAGTAATATCAAAGTAGAATGGAGTGAAACCTCCCGTATGTTCTCCTACTTTTACGTCGTTTACCCAAACGTCGGCTTTCCAGTCTACAGCTCCGAAGTGCAGTAATATTTGTTTGCCTTTCCAGGATGAGGGTACGTCAAATGTGCGTTGATACCATAATTCCTGGTGTTCGTTAATCCTTTTACCTACTCCGGATAAAGAAGATTCTACTGCGAAAGGAACCAATATTTCTCCTTGATAATTGCCTGGAGCAGCTTCTCCTTTTTTAGTAATCGCATAATTCCAGCTACCATTCAGGTTTTTCCATTCATGGCGTTCCATGATGGGGCGTGGATATTCCGGTAATACGTTTTTAGGATTCAACTGCTCACCCCACGGAGTCTTTATCTTATCACCGGCGGGCTTCCATTGAGCGAATGTCGGGCTGCAAAGAGCCAATGCGAATAGCACTGCTAGAAAATTCTTTTTCATGGTAATTCTTTTTATATGTATTAAATAGAAGAAATCAGTCTTATCGTAAGGGATATTGCAAAGAAAAGCCAATCAGAGGAAAAAGAAGGAAATTTGCTGTTCAATAAATGATAAATGCTCGTCAATTTATTATGAAAAATAGCTTTTTCTGTAATAATGGTCAGTTTTTATCCTTAGTTGGATAATGTTTTTAAGTAAGGAAGAGCCTTCGGATGTTATTGGTGATTTGCAAAAGAGTGAAGAGATGCGGAACTTTGAATGAATCAGTTGTCGGGCTTTTCAGACTTGGACGGGTTTCTTTAGCGTTTTTTATTTCGATAGAGATATATGTGGGCATTTATGTATAAAATGGTTGTTTTTTATCCTTAATTGAATAGTTAGTGGCATCTATTGCCGAAGATAATTCCGACTTTTGGGGTGAGAACAGTTGTATGCTATAGTCACATTTCTTATTTGATAGTAGTTTCCAAAAGTTTCAAAGGCTTGAAACTTTTGGTTTCACGCCTTGAAACTATTAGTTTCATTACTTGAAACCATTAGTTTCACCGCATGAAACTAAAGTTCCACCCGCTTGAAACCATCGGCTTCGGTATAGAGTCTGGTGACTATATACGATGAAGGAGAAATGATAGCTACTGATTGTAGGCGGTGAAAGATGAAAGATAAAAATGTGTTTTTTGTCTATGGAGTTTATGGTTATCACCTTAAATGGTTCCATATAACTATCATCTCCAAGAACCTGATAAATGAACTGAAAAACAACTATAACAAACTTTATCAATGAGAATTCTTTTTTTATTAGTGATATTGTCGGTAGCTTCTGCTTTGCAATCGCAGGTAGTTGTAAAAGAGAATATGATTCAGAGTAAGTCTGCTTTTCCTTTGGTGACTTCCAATACGAAAGCAGCAGTGGTTTATGATGCCGATGACTATCTGGTGGTACAGAAGACAGCGGAACTTTTTGTTGCGGATGTCGAATCAGTGACCGGGAAACAGTTGCGGCTGACGGATACGGTGAAAGGCGACAAAGAGATTATTGTGGTGGGTACGATTGAGAAAAACCGACTGATCCGCCAGTTGGCAGAGAAGGGAAAATTAGATATCTCTCCTCTGGAAGGAGCATGGGAACGTTATTTGATTCAGACCGTTTCCCGCCCATTTCCCGGAGTCAGCAAGGCGCTGGTGATAGCGGGAAGTGACAGGCGCGGGGCAGCGTATGGGCTTTTCTCTCTTTCGGAGATGATGGGAGTATCGCCCTGGTACTGGTGGGCCGACGTTCCGGCGAAGAAGCATAAGACGCTTTATGTTGACGCCCCGGCCACCCTGTCCAAAACTCCTTCGGTGAAGTACAGAGGAATCTTTCTGAATGACGAAGACTGGGGACTGAAACCTTGGGCTGCCAAGACATTCGAAAAAGAAAGAGGAAATATCGGTCCGCGTACTTATGCCAAAATATGCGAACTGTTGCTGAGGCTGAAAGCGAATCATCTCGCACCGGCTATGCATCCTGTTTCTACCGCGTTCTATAAGATACCGGAAAATAAACTGGTAGCTGATACCTTTGCCATCGTTATGGGCTCCAGCCACTGTGAACCGTTATTGCTGAACACCGCCAGCGAATGGGATAGCAAGACGATGGGCCCTTGGGATTATAACAAGAACAAAGATAAAATCAACGAGGTCCTGAGCAACCGTGTGAAAGAGAACTGTGCTTATGAGAATGTATATACACTGGCCTTAAGAGGTTTGCACGATGCGGCTATGGGAGGCGGAGATGTACCGATGCGGGAAAAGGTGAAGATGCTGGAAAGTGCATTGAATGCTCAGAGAGACATTATTGCCCGGCATATTGACAAACCGGTAGAGACTATCCCGCAGGCGTTTACCCCTTATAAGGAAGTGCTGGAAATCTACTCGAACGGATTGGAACTGCCGGACGATGTTACGATTATCTGGGCAGACGATAATTTCGGATACATGAAACGGCTGAGTGGTCCGCATGAACAAAAGCGTTCCGGACGTGCAGGTGTTTACTATCATATATCCTATTTGGGTGTGCCTCATAGCTATCTGTGGTACAGTACTACTCCGCCGGCTTTGATGTACGAAGAACTCCGTAAGGCGTATGATACGACTGCCGACCGTGTTTGGCTGGCGAATTGCGGAGACTTGAAAGGAGCTGAAACGCAAATCTCCCTCTTTCTCGATATGGCTTATGATATCGATCAGTTTAATGCCGGCAACGTCGCTACTTATCCGGCACGTTGGCTGGCTAAGATGTTCGGTGAGCAGTACTACGACTTGTTTCAGGACATAACTTGTTCTCATATCAATCTGGCTTTCTCCAGAAAACCGGAGTACATGGGCTGGGGATACTGGAATAATTATTGGGGAGGCGGAGAGAAGCGCACGGATACCGAGTTCTCTTTTGCAAACTATAATGAAGCGGAAAGACGCCTGACCGAGTATAGCCGTATTGGAAAAAAGGCGGAGAATCTATTGGCTGCGTTGGATGAAGAGAGCCGGCCGGCTTTCTATCAATTGCTCTATTATCCGGTGAAGGGGGCCGAACTGATGAATCACATGACTATAAAAGGACAATTTTACCGCCAGTATGTCCGTCAGCAACGTGCTGCTGCCGACCGGCTTAAAGCACAGGTAAAATGTTATCATGATAGTCTGGAGATCATAACCGATGGATATAACTCTCTGCTGGATGGAAAGTGGAAGTACATGATGTCGTTAAAGCAAAACTATGATGGTACGAGTTCTTACTTCATGATTCCATTGATGGAAGAAGAATATACGCCTGTTGGTGCTCCCAGGCTGGCTGTTCAGGCAGAAAGCGAGAATCTGGATAAAGGCGGAATGAGTTTTCATGCACTGCCGGCGTTCAGCACTTATGCACGTAAGAGCTACTGGATAGACATATACAATCAGGGAACCGGAGAGCTAAACTGGAGTGTGGCCCCTTCGGATGACTGGATACTGATCTCTCAAAAGAGCGGGAAGACCTCTACCGAAAACCGTATCCATATTTCTGTCAACTGGGATAAAGTGCCGGTGGGAGAGAAGGTAAAAGGGCAGATTGACATAACCTCCGGTAATCAGAAAGAGAGTGTGCTGGTATCTGTATTCAATCCGGAGTCTCCTGCACGCGATGAACTGCAAGGATTGTATGTAGAGGAAAATGGCTATATCTCTATCCCGGCTGCCGACTTCCACCGGAAGTTTGAAAGTAATGATATCCAAATGAATATTCTGGCGGGGCTTGGCTTTGAAGGACGTTCTTTGCAGTTGGGAAATCCGACGGCACCTTTACAGATGTATCGTGCCGGTGATGTACCCAGAGTGGAATATGACTTCTATACGTTCAACGCCGGAATCTATGATGTGTATACGTATGTCCTGCCGACATTCCCCTTGCATGCCGAACGGGACTATAAATTGCCGGAACATACGAACTCGGATACGAAGTATAGTGTCCGTATAGATGACGGATCTATTTCTGCTCCTTCTACTTCGGCTATCGAGTATTCTCAAATCTGGTATGATAGCGTATTGAAGAATTGCAGGGTAAATAAGTCTACTCTGTATGTGAAGAAGCCCGGCAGGCACACTTTGCAGATACGCTGTGGTGACCCGGGCGTCGTTATTCAAAAGATCGTCATTGACTTGGGAGGGCTGAAGCGTTCCTATCTCGGTCCTCAGAGTACAATCTGTAATTAGTCTTGTTTCTGATTCATAGGGGAGCCGGATGGTTTGGCCATCGGCTCCTCTTTCTTTTGAGGAGTTCCCAATACAGGCATTCCGTCCTGATCCCAGTCTATCTTCTGTAAGCGGGGAGAGCGGGAGTCGGATGCGCCCGGAGCATCATTCGGTATTTGGCGGGCATGATAGAGCATGTACCATTCTTTTCCGTCCGGTGAAGGCGTGAAGGATATCCCACCGGGGCCGTATACATCGTTTTCAGGTTCTTGCTGTAATACCGGAACCGGAGATTTCTTCCAGGATGCAGGATCAAGTAAGTTGGCTTTTGCATCTGCTGTCAGCAGTCCTACGCAGTAGTAAGGAGTCCAACTGCCACTGGCGGAGTAGAAGATGTATAACTTGTCTTTATTCTTCGATTCAAAATATTGAGGTGCCTCGTTTACATGTATCGGATAAGCTGTTTTACTGCCATCCGGATTCACCCATTGGCATTCCCATTCGTATTCCGGTTTGGAGATTAGTACTCTGTCGGAGGATAGTGTCCATGGATTCTCCATGGTGGCAATGTAGATGCATTGTGTTTCGCTGTCAATTCGGCGCTTTTGCCATCCGCACCATATCATATAGCGTTGTCCGTCGTGTTCAAAAGTGCTGGCATGAATCGCCCAGTTGTTGCCTTTGTCCGTCTGTATGCGTCCTTTCATCACGAAGGCTCCTTCCATAGGATTGGCAGCCTCATTCTCGACAACGTAGATCTGGTGATTGTCCATATTGCCGTCGTCAGCGGCGAAATAGATGTACCATTTATTGTCTATCCGATGGATTTCGGGTGCCCAGAGATGATAAGAGTTGCTGGGATCATTGGGTATCCATACCTCTTTCTGAGTAGCATGTGAGAGGTCGGTTATGTCATTGGTTTCCCAAAGTATAATCTTGTTTTCTGAGCCTTGTGTATAATAATATTTCCCTTCATGATAAATGGCCCATGGTTCAGCTCCGTATTCAAGCAGCGGATTCGTGTAGGTGTTTTCGGTGGGTACGGTTTCTTTGTCTGTTGCAGCCTTCTTATGCCGGCAAGATGCACAGATCAATAGGATTACGGATAATAAAAACAGTTTGCTTCTCATGGTACTTTTTCATTGATAACGATAATGCAAAGTAAGCACAAAATATTGATAATTCATGCAAATTAAGGCAGATTGGTCAGATTTTGTTGTTAAATGAGCTATAATTTCTAAAACCTTTCCCTGTTTTTTCTCATCTTTGCGAAGTGAACTTTTAAATAGATAATATATGAAACTTAGACATCTCTTTCTTTTCTGTGTAATTTGCTGTTCTGTATCTATATTTGCCCAAAACAAAAGTAAGCTTCCTAAAACGAGTGGTAATCCTATCTTCGAAGGTTGGTACGCCGATCCGGAGGGAATTGTATTTGGAGACGAATACTGGATTTATCCTACTTATTCTGCTCCTTATGATGACCAGATATTCATGGATGCTTTTTCATCAAAAGATCTGGTGAACTGGACCAAACATCCGAGAGTCCTCTCAAAAGAAAATATCAGCTGGCTCAGACGTGCCTTGTGGGCTCCCGCAGTTATCCATGCGAATGATAAATATTATTTCTTTTTCGGTGCCAATGATATCCAGAATAATAATGAATTAGGCGGAATAGGTGTTGCTGTAGCCGACAATCCCGCAGGACCTTTTAAGGATGCACTGGGAAAACCGCTGATTGATAAAATTGTGAATGGTGCCCAACCGATCGACCAGTTTGTGTTCAAGGATGATGATGGCCAATATTATATGTATTATGGTGGTTGGGGCCATTGTAATATGGTGAAGATGGCTCCGGATTTGTTGAGTATCGTGCCTTTTGAGGATGGTACCATCTATAAGGAAGTGACTCCGGAAAACTACGTAGAAGGTCCGTTTATGTTGAAGCGTAAGGGAAAATATTATTTTATGTGGTCGGAAGGTGGCTGGGGAGGTCCGGACTACCGTGTGGCTTATGCCATTGCGGATTCTCCTTTCGGACCGTTTAAAAGAATCGGTACAATCTTGCAACAGGATGCCAACGTGGCGACAGCTGCCGGTCATCATTCGGTAGTCAAAGGTGCGGGAGAGGATGAATGGTATATAATTTATCACCGTCGTCCATTGGGAGAAACCGCAGCGAATAGTCGTGCGACTTGCATCGATCGTATGTATTTTGACAAGGAAGGCAAGATTGAACCCATCAGAATGACTTTTGAAGGAGTAGGAGCCAGTCCGTTGTCATGGGATGATTCTGAAAACAAGTCCAAACGGGGTACATACAGCAATCCGGTGATTAATTACAGTTTGCCGGACCCTAGCATTATTGAAGGAGAAGATGGATATTTCTATTTGTATGCGACTGAAAATATAAAAAACTTGCCAATACACCGTTCTAAAGACTTGGTTCATTGGAATTTTGTAGGTACTGCCTTTACAGATAAAACCCGTCCTGCTTTCGAACCTAAAGGAGGACTCTGGGCGCCGGACATTAATAAGATTGGAGATAAATATGTCATGTATTACTCTATGTCTACATGGGGAGGCGAATGGACGTGTGGTATAGGTATTGCCACTGCCGATAAACCGGAAGGTCCGTTTACCGATCTGGGTAAATTATTCCGGAGTAATGAAATCAAGATCCAGAACTGTATCGACCCTTTTTATATCGAAGACAATGGAAAGAAATACCTTTTCTGGGGTAGCTTTCATGGAATCTATGGTACGGAACTGACAGAAGATGGTCTCTCTTTGAAGAAAGACGCGCCGATTGTGCAGATTGCCGGTGATGCCTATGAAGGTACTTATATTCATAAACGGGACGGTTATTATTATTTGTTTGCCTCTATCGGTCGTTGCTGTGAAGGCTTGAAGAGTACATATACCACCGTAGTGGGACGTTCGAAGAATCTGTTCGGACCCTATGTGGATAAGAAAGGTCTCTCCATGTCAGATAATCATCATGAGATCTTGATTCAGAAAAACAAGGAATTCGTCGGTCCCGGTCATAATTCGGAACTGGTGACAGATAAAAAAGGGAACGATTGGATGTTCTATCATGCGGTAAGTGTTGCTAATCCGGAAGGACGTGTATTGATGATGGACCGGGTTCAATGGAAAGGTGGCTGGCCGTTTGTCAAAGGCATTTCTCCTTCGTTGAAAGCTGCCGCTCCGAAATTCTGAAAATGATTAAATAAGTATACGCTGAAGAATAGTGGATTCCCCTTAGTCAGGAAACTGATTAAGGGGAATTTTGTATCTGTGTTTATGATGGCATGGATTCAAAGGCTGTTTTGGTCTGTATTTGTTCTTTATTGAATAGAGATTTTTGTTCTTTTCCGTCTATTTCTGCAATCTTTGTAACTGGAAAAATACTAAAACTTATCAACTATCATGAAAAGCAAAATTCTTTTGGCGGTAACTTTACTGCTGGCGATATCAACTACTACTGTATGGGCGGCTGATAGCTCAGAAAAAACGAACCAGAAGACAGGAGCCTATACCAATGAAGATGTGTGGGCGGCATACGAAGGATTTAACAACACACTACTTGATCCTGATAAATATATCTATAAAACGACTTCGGCCTATGAACATGCGGTAGACCGTGGGCACGGCGCAGCTGCTATCTGGTGCCAGCCTATTTACTGGGATATGTCAATGAACGCTTACAAACTGGCCAAGGCCCAAAAAGACAAAAAGAAAAGAGCCTATTACAAAGAACTCTGCGAGAAGATATTCGCAGGAAATAAAGCTCAGTATTGTCAGTTCGATTTCGATAATAATAATGAAAACACCGGATGGTTTATCTACGATGATATCATGTGGTGGACCATTTCTCTGGCACGTGCATACGAGCTGTTTGGTGTAGACGAATATCTGAAACTGTCGGAAGAGAGCTTCAGCCGTGTATGGTACGGTTCTAAGAAGGTAGGCGATACCGGATCATACGACGAAGAAAACGGAGGAATGTTCTGGCAATGGCAACCGATTCATAATCCCAAACCGAACAGACCGGGTGATGGAAAGATGGCTTGCATCAATTTCCCTACAGTGGTAGCAGCCCTTACACTTTACAATAATGTTCCGAAGAAAAGAAAAGAACCGACTGAGGAGTCACCTAAGTATCAGACAAGAGAGCAATATTTGGCTAAAGGAAAGGAGATTTATGAATGGGGAGTAGAGAATCTGTTGGATAAGAAAACAGGACGAATAGCTGACAGCCGTCATGGCAACAGTACTCCTGCGTGGAAAGCGCATGTATATAATCAAGCCACCTTTATCGGCTCTTCCGTATTGCTCTATAAGGCAACCGGGGAAAAACGTTATCTGGATAACGCTATTCTGGCAGCGGATTATACGGTCAATGAAATGTCTGCCAAACATGGCTTGCTGCCTTTTGAAAGTGGAATTGAACAAGGTATCTATACAGCGATTTTTGCGGAATACATAGCTATGCTGGTATACGACTGCGGACAAACGCAATATATCCCGTTCCTGAAACGTAATATCGAAGCCGGCTGGGCAAACAGAGATAAGACACGGGATGTATGTGGCGGAGAATATGAGAAAGTATTGCCGGCAGGTGCTGAGATAGACAGCTATTCAGCTTCCGGCATACCGGCATTGATGCTCTTGTTCCCTGCAGATAAATAATCCGGCAGGAAGCGGTAACCGGCCAGATATGGAAATGAAAATACACCAGAATATCATGAACAATAAACATCTGCTGATTGCTCTTGGCTTGCTTTTAGCCTGCAATCATGCTACTTATGCACAAAAAGGAAAAAGCAAAGAAGCTAAGACCACGTTTCAGACCGCTGAACCCTGGAAACCCGAAACAGACGTACGCGCCGATGCCACTATGGTATATGGCACGCTGGATAAGCCCAGAGTGACTTTTGAACAACGCATTCAGTCATGGAGAGATAAAGGGTATCTGACGGAGTTTATGACCGGAGTTGCCTGGGGCGACTATAAGGACTATTTTCTGGGAAAGTGGGACGGAGTAGACGGGCATCTGAAAGAAGGACAGCGCGACCGCAATGGAAATGAGATCGCTCACGGCCATCTGATTCCCTATATCGTACCCACCGAGAGTTTTATCCGCTATATGCAGGAAACACAAATCAAACGAGTCATTGATGCCGGAATCACCTCCATCTATCTGGAGGAACCGGAGTTCTGGATGCGTGGCGGATACAGCGAAGCTTTCCAATCCGAATGGCAGAAATATTATAATTTCCCCTGGAGACCTCAGCACGAATCTCCTGAGAATACCTATCTTTCCAACAAACTGAAATATCATCTGTATTATAATGCGCTGGACAAGATTTTCACCTATGCAAAAGAGTACGGAAAGTCGAAAGGACTGGATATCAAGTGTTATGTGCCGACTCATTCTTTGATTAACTATACGTCCTGGCAGATTGTAAGTCCGGAAGCCAGCCTGGCTTCATTGGATTGCGTAGATGGCTATATCGCACAGGTGTGGACCGGAACTGCCCGTGAACCGAATTACTATAACGGCGTACAGAAAGAACGTGTATTCGAGAATGCATTTTTGGAATATGGATGTATGAAGTCGATGACTGCGCCGCTGAACCGGAAAATGTATTTCCTGACTGACCCCATTGAAGACCGTGCAAAAGACTGGCTGGACTATAAAATTAATTATCAGGCAACCTTCGCTGCACAGTTAATGTATCCCATGGTAGATACTTATGAAGTAATGCCTTGGCCGGACCGTATTTATCAGGGACTGTACCGGATAGCGGGAACGGATCAGAAAGAGCGTATTCCCCGATCTTACTCTACCCAGATGCAGACAATGGTGAATACACTGAATGATATCCGTACTTCTGATAAAAAGATCACAGGTACGCATGGCATCGGTGTACTGATGGCAAACTCACTGATGTTCCAGCGCTTCCCGAACCATAACGGATATGACGACCCGCAGTTTTCCAGCTTCTACGGACAAACTTTGCCTCTGTTGAAACGCGGTATTCCGGTAGAATTGGTACACATGGAAAATACTCCTTTTAAAGAAACCTTCAAAGGGCTTCACATACTTGTCATGTCTTATTCAAATATGAAACCGATGGAGCCGGAATATCACAACTATCTGGCTGATTGGGTGAAGAAAGGCGGAGTACTTATCTATTGCGGAGAAGATGTCGACCCTTATCAAACAGTATTGGAATGGTGGAATACAGAAGGGAATGAATATAAAGCCCCTTCGGAACACCTGTTCGAGCAGATGAATCTGTCCCGTAATCCGAGTGAAGGGACTTACCATTATGGTAAAGGAACAGTGATCGTTATGCGTGAAGACCCGAAACATTTTGTGTTGAAAGCCGGAAACGATCAGAAGTATTTTGAAGCGATCGCATCCGCTTACCGGAAAAAGCTTGGTAAAGCAATTGAGACTAAAAATAACTTCATTGTAGAACGTGGACCGTATACCATTGCTGCCGTCATGGACGAAAGCGTTTCTGAAGAGCCTCTGACTTTATCCGGATTATATATCGACCTGTTCGATAAAGACCTGCCTGTACTGACATCCAAACAGATTCAGCCGGGCGAACAAGGGTATCTTTATGATCTGAACAAGGTGTCCGGCAAAGTAAAGGCCAAAGTGCTTTGCGGAGCCTCTCGTATCTATGATGAGAAAGTGGGAAAACGGAGCTACTCTTTTGTAGCCAAAAGTCCGATAAACACGACTAACGTATCAAGAGTACTCTTGCCTTGTAAACCGGAGAAAGTACAGGTAAACGGGAAAGAGGAACAACCGGAGTGGGATGAATCCTCAAAAACTCTTCTGTTGAGTTTCGAGAATGATCCGGCTGGTGTGAATGTGTCAATAGTATGGTAAATAGATAAAATAAAACAGGTAATTAAATTATGAAACAACAACTGATGACGCTGTTGCTGGGAGCAGCCTCTGTATTATGTAGCTGTGAGACCCAGATGGAACAGCATGTGAAGAGCGAGTTGCGTGCTCCGGCTTATCCACTGGTGAGCATAGACCCGTATACCAGTGCCTGGTCTTTCACGGATAACTTATATGATGGTTCGGTAAAGCACTGGAGCGGTAAAGATTTCCCTTTGATAGGGGTGGCTAAAGTCGACGGACAGACTTACCGCTTTATGGGAACAGAAGAATTGGAACTGAGACCTTTGGTCAAAACTTCGGAACAAGGTGACTGGACAGGAAAATATACAACTCAGAAACCTGCCGACGGATGGCAGAATATCGGCTTCAATGATGCTGCCTGGAAAGAAGGTCAGGGTGCCTTCGGAACAATGGAGAATGAACATGTAGCCAAAACACAGTGGGGAGAAGAATTTATCTGGGTACGCCGCACGGCTGATATTCAGGAAGACCTGACTGGTAAGAACATATATCTGGAATATTCTCATGATGATGATGTGATTATTTACATCAATGGCATCAAGGTGGTAGATACAGGAAACGCTTGTAAGAAACATGTACAGGTGAAACTGTCAGAAGAAGTGGTTGCTTCTTTGAAACAGGGAGAAAATCTGATTGCCGCTTATTGCCACAATCGCGGAGCGAACGGATTGCTGGATTTTGGTTTGTTGATTGAACTTGACAACAACCGTTATTTCGAGCAGACCGCCCAGCAGACTTCTGTAGATGTACAACCCATGCAGACTTATTATAACTTCACTTGTGGTCCGGTAGATCTGAATCTGAAATTTACAGCTCCTCTGTTTATGGATAATCTGGACTTGATGTCACGTCCTGTCAACTATATCTCGTATGAAGTTACTGCTAATGATGGACAGGCGCATCAGGTTGAACTCTACTTCGAAGTTGCTCCTCAATGGGCGCTCGACCTGCCTCATCAGGAATCCGTAGCCGACAGCTTTACCGATGGTGACCTGTTGTTCCTGCGTACCGGAAGTCGCAATCAGGATATTCTGAAGAAGAAAGGTGACGATGTCCGTATCGACTGGGGACATTTCTATCTTGCTGCTGAAAAAGAAAACAGTACCTATGCTATCGGCGATGGAAAGATACTTCGCAAGAGCTTTATGGAGAACAAGCTGGAAGCTCCTGCTACCAACGGCTATGACAAACTTGCTTTGGTACGCTCGCTGGGTGAAACGAAAAAATCGAATGGACACCTGTTGATTGGTTATGACGATATCTACTCTATCCAATACTTTGGTGAAAACCTCCGTCCTTACTGGAATCGTACGGGTAGCGAGACAATCGTGTCACAATTCCAGAAAGCAGAACAGGAATACAAAACTCAAATGAAGAATTGTGCTGCTTTTGATAACAAACTGATGACAGAGGCAGAAGCTGCCGGCGGACGTAAGTATGCCGAACTTTGTGCACTGGCTTATCGTCAGGCATTGGCTGCTCATAAGCTGGTACAGGCTCCGAACGGCGACCTGGTATTCCTTTCCAAGGAAAACTTCAGTAACGGTTCTATCGGTACAGTCGACCTGACCTACCCGGGAGCTCCGCTGCTCTTGCTCTATAACCCGGAACTGGTAAAAGCTACCATGAACCATATCTTCTACTACAGCGAAAGCGGAAAATGGGACAAACCGTTTGCTGCTCATGATATAGGTACTTATCCGTTGGCAAACGGCCAGACTTACGGCGGCGATATGCCAATCGAAGAATCGGGTAATATGGTTGTATTGGCTGGAGTGATTGCTGCTGTAGAAGGAAATGCCGACTACGCGCAGAAACATTGGGAAACGCTGACTACCTGGACAGATTACCTGGTAGAATACGGTCTCGATCCGGAAAACCAACTTTGTACCGATGACTTTGCCGGACACTTTGCTCACAATGCCAACCTTTCTATCAAGGCTATCATGGGTATTGCTTCTTATGGCTATCTGGCAGATATGTTAGGCAAGAAAGAAGTAGCCGAGAAATACACTCAGAAAGCGAAGGAAATGGCTGCCGAATGGGTGAAAATGGCAGATGACGGTGATCATTACCGTCTGACATTTGACAAGCCGGGAACTTGGAGCCAGAAGTATAACCTGGTGTGGGACAAGCTGATGAATTTGCAGATTTTCCCAGAAAAAGTTGCTGAGACAGAAATTGCTTATTATCTTACGAAGCAAAATAAATATGGCCTTCCGTTGGATAACCGTGAGACTTATACCAAGACCGACTGGATTATGTGGACTGCTACTATGGCACCGGATAAAGCTACTTTCGAGAAGTTTATCGAACCGGTATATTTGTTTATGAACGAGACAACGACCCGCGTTCCGATGTCCGACTGGGTATTTACGGATAATCCGATTCAGAGAGGTTTCCAGGCGCGTTCCGTAGTTGGCGGCTATTTTATAAAGATGCTTGAAAATAAACTAACTAAATAAAACAAGAACACCATGAAAAAACTCGCTCTATTAGCTTTTACTTTATTTAGTGCGTGGAATATGGATGCTAAAACGATTACCGGACCGGTGGACTATGTCAGTCCACTGGTAGGTACTCAGTCTAAGCACGCCTTATCTACAGGAAACACTTATCCCGCTATCGCCCTTCCCTGGGGGATGAACTTCTGGGTTCCTCAAACCGGTAAGATGGGAGATGGATGGACCTATACGTACGATGCTGATAAAATCAGAGGATTTAAACAGACACACCAGCCCAGCCCCTGGATTAATGACTATGGTCAGTTTGCCATCATGCCGATAACAGGCAAGGTGGTCTTTGATCAGGATCAGCGTGCCAGCTGGTTCTCTCACAAGGCTGAGACGGCTACTCCGTATTACTATAAAGTATACCTTGCCGATCATGATGTTGTAACTGAGATAGCTCCTACAGAGAGAGCTGCTGCTTTCCGTTTTACATTTCCCGATAATGATTCTTATGTCGTTGTAGATGCTTTTGATAACGGTTCGTTTGTAAAAGTTATCCCTTCGGAAAATAAGATAATCGGCTACACAACGAAGAATAGTGGCGGAGTTCCGGAAAACTTTAAGAACTATTTTGTTCTGCAATTCGACAAGCCGTTTACTTATACGGCAGCCGTTGCCAATGGCAATATCGATACAAATAAGCTGGAAGCAAAAGACAAGCATGCCGGTGCAGTGATTGGTTTCAAAACCAACAAAGGCGAACAGGTGAATGTACGTGTAGCTTCTTCTTTCATCAGCCCCGAACAAGCGGAACTGAATCTGAAAGAACTGGGCAGTGATAATGTAGACCAGATTGCAGCCAAAGGACGTAAAGTGTGGAATGATGTTTTGGGACGCATCGAAGTAGAAGATGACGATATCGACCATTTGCGTACTTTCTACTCCTGCCTGTATCGTTCGGTACTTTTCCCCAGAAGCTTCTACGAAATAGATGCGAAAGGTGATATTGTTCATTACAGCCCTTATAATGGCGAAGTACTTCCCGGTTATATGTTTACCGACACCGGTTTCTGGGATACTTTCCGTTGCCTTTTCCCTTTCCTGAACCTGATGTATCCGTCTATGAACACGAAGATGCAGGAAGGACTGGTCAATACCTACAAGGAAAGCGGCTTCCTGCCTGAGTGGGCAAGCCCGGGACACAGAGGCTGTATGGTGGGTAATAATTCGGCTTCCGTAGTTGCCGATGCTTATCTGAAAGGTCTGAAAGGATATGATATCGAAACGTTGTGGGAAGCTGTGAAGCACGGAGCTAACGCAGTACATCCGCAAGTGTCTTCTACCGGACGTCTGGGATATGACTATTACAATAAACTGGGCTATGTTCCTTATAACGTAGGTATCAATGAGAATGCAGCCCGTACGCTGGAGTACGCTTACAATGACTGGTGTATCTATCAGCTGGGTAAAGCTTTGAACAAGCCTAAAAAGGAAATAGAGATCTTCGCCAAGCGTGCCATGAACTATAAGAATCTGTATGATCCCGAACATAAACTGATGCGTGGCAAGAATGAAGATGGTAAGTTCCAGTCTCCGTTCAATCCGTTGAAGTGGGGCGATGCTTTCACAGAAGGAAACAGCTGGCATTACACTTGGTCTGTCTTCCACGATCCTCAGGGACTGATTGATCTGATGGGCGGAAAAGACGGCTTCAACCAGATGATGGATTCTGTATTTATCCTGCCTCCTGTCTTTGACGACAGCTATTATGGCGGTGTGATTCATGAAATCCGTGAAATGCAGATTATGAATATGGGTAACTATGCACATGGCAACCAGCCTATCCAGCACATGTTGTATATGTACAACTACTCCGGCCAGCCGTGGAAAGCACAGCACTGGATTCGTGAGGTGATGGATAAACTGTATACTCCTGCTCCTGACGGTTACTGTGGTGATGAAGACAACGGTCAGACTTCTGCCTGGTATGTGTTCTCTTCCATGGGCTTCTATCCGGTATGTCCGGGTACGGATGAGTATATCCTCGGTACTCCTTACTTCAAGCAGATGAAGCTGCATCTGGAGAATGGAAAGACAATAACCATTTCAGCTCCTGAAAACGGAGACGACAAACGTTATATATCTTCCATGACTCTGAACGGTAAAGAACATACGAAGAACTACCTGACTCATGAGGAACTGATGAATGGCGCTTCCATCACTTTCAAGATGGCTGCCCAACCGAATGAACAGCGTGGTACAAAAGAGGCTGATCTCCCTTATTCTTTCTCCAACGAATTTAAAAAGAAAAAGTAATTTATGAAGAAGCAAGTAAAATATATCAGTGCAGGTATGCTGGCAGGCATGCTCCTTTGCGGTGGCCAGATGCAGGCTGCAAATACGATGTCCGAAATGTATGTATGTGTGACGGATGCTATTCAGAAAGACAACCGTCCGGAAGTTTCCAAGCGTCTTTTCCGTTCGAATGCGGTAGAGAAAGAAATCCTCCGCGTGCAGAAACTTCTGAAAAACGAGAAACTGGCGTGGATGTTCACCAACTGTTTCCCTAATACCATTGATACTACGGTACATTTCCGCAAAGGCGAAGACGGAAAACCGGATACATTTGTTTACACCGGAGATATCCATGCGATGTGGCTTCGTGACTCGGGCGCACAGGTATGGCCGTATGTTCAGCTGGCAAACTCTGATCCGGAACTGAAAGAGATGCTGGCAGGGGTGATCCTTCGTCAGTTCAAATGTATCAATATCGACCCTTATGCCAATGCGTTTAATGATGGTGCCGTTGAAGACAATCACTGGATGAGCGACCTGACTGATATGAAACCGGAACTGCACGAACGTAAATGGGAAATCGATTCACTTTGCTACCCGTTGCGTCTGGCTTATCACTATTGGAAAACAACCGGAGATGCCAGCATCTTCTCAGAAGAATGGATTCAGGCTATCACTAATGTACTGAAAACATTTAAGGAACAACAACGCAAAGACGGAGTGGGTCCGTATAAGTTCCAGCGTAAGACAGAACGCGCGTTGGATACCTTGAATAATGACGGACTTGGAGCACCGGTAAAACCTGTCGGACTGATCGTGTCCTGCTTCCGTCCTTCGGATGATGCAACGACTCTTCAATATCTGGTACCTTCCAATTTCTTTGCCGTATCTTCATTGCGCAAAGCTGCTGAAATCCTTGAAAAGGTGAATAAGAAGACTACTTTGGCTAAGGAATGTAAAGACCTGGCACAGGAAGTAGAGACAGCATTGAAGAAATATGCGGTATACAATCACCCTAAATACGGTAAGATTTATGCATTCGAGGTAGACGGTTTCGGCAATCACTTCCTGATGGACGATGCCAATGTGCCGAGTCTGCTTGCGATGCCTTATCTGGGCGATGTGAATGTGAATGATCCTATTTATCAGAATACCCGTAAGTTCGTGTGGAGCGAGGACAATCCTTACTTCTTCAAGGGCAAGGCAGGCGAAGGTATTGGCGGACCGCATATCGGTTATAATATGGTATGGCCGATGAGTATCATGATGAAAGCTTTCACCAGCAAGGATGATGCGGAAATCAAAACTTGTATCAAAATGCTGATGGATACGGATGCAGGAACAGGCTTTATGCACGAATCTTTCCACAAAGACGATCCGAAGAATTTCACCCGTGCGTGGTTTGCCTGGCAGAATACGCTTTTCGGCGAACTGATTCTTAAATTGGTCAATGAAGGTAAAGTAGATTTGCTGAATAGTATAAAGTAGAAAACAAGGTAGGTACAGATTACACGGATTACGCGGATTTTTATCTGGTATAGAGTCTTAAACCGTGTTATCCGTGTAATCCGTGCCTGAAAAAAGTAATAATATGAAAAAGTTATGTGTATGGGCAGTTGCCGCCCTGTTAATGGCAGCTTGTACACCGAAAGCCGAGAAAGCAACGGATTCCGGTTTATTGCAAAGTAACTTCCAGATGGAAGTAAATGGAAAGAAAACTGATTTGTATACCTTGCGCAACAAGAACAACATGGAAGTTTGCATTACGAACTTCGGTGGCCGTATTGTTTCTGTGATGGTACCCGACAAAGACGGACAGATGCGTGATGTAGTGCTCGGCTTCGATTCTATTCAGGATTATGTCAGCAAGCCTTCGGACTTTGGAGCAAGCATCGGTCGTTATGCCAACCGTATCAATCAAGGTAAATTCACATTGGACGGTACAGAGTATCAGTTGCCTCAGAATAATTACGGTCATTGTCTGCATGGCGGTCCGCAAGGATTCCAATACCGGGTGTTTGATGCAGTACAGCCCAATCCGCAAGAACTAGAATTGACTTATGTGGCAGAAGATGGTGAAGAAGGTTTCCCGGGCAATATCACTTGTAAGGTGCTGATGAAACTGACGGACGATAACGCTATCGACATCCGCTACGAAGCGGAAACCGACAAGCCGACTATTGTGAACATGACCAACCACTCTTATTTCAACCTTGATGGAGATGCAGCCCGCAATGAGGCACATCTGCTGACAATTGATGCAGACTACTATACTCCGGTAGACAGCACCTTCATGACTACCGGCGAAATAGCTCCGGTTGAAGGAACTCCGATGGACTTCCGTACTCCGACTCCGGTAGGTGCACGCATCAATGACTACGATTTCGTACAGTTGAAGAATGGTAATGGTTACGACCATAACTGGGTATTGAATACCAAGGGCGACGTTACCCGTAAATGTGCTACTCTCGAATCACCGCTGACAGGTATCGTGCTCGATGTATATACCAACGAGCCTGGTATCCAGGTATATGCAGGAAACTTCCTCGATGGTTCACTGACCGGAAAGAAAGGTATTACTTACAACCAGCGTGCTTCCGTATGTCTCGAAACTCAGAAATATCCGGATACTCCGAACAAGCCGGAATGGCCTTCGGCAGTACTTCGTCCGGGCGAGAAATATATGAGCCAGTGTATCTTTAAGTTCTCTGTAAACAAGAATTAAAAGATCATTTCTTTATTATTTCAAAGTGAATCGCCGGTGAAGATTGCTTCTCCTGCGGTTCACTTGAGTTTTTTTATCCAAAAGGAGAACACTATGAAAAATAGCACAATCAGACGGTACACCTTTCTTTTACTGACCTTATGTACTGTTGCGTCAGTTGCGCAAAATACAAAGTATGTCAACTTGTTTCTCGGTACTTCCGGTGATAACGGGCAGGTAGCTCCGGGTGCTGCTGCTCCTTTCGGAATGGTTTGTGTGTGTCCGGATAACGATCCGCGCAGCCATGCCGGTTATGATTACGCCGTGACTAAGGTCTCCGGTATCTCTGTCAACCGCCTTTCCGGAGTGGGGTGTAGCGGAGGAGGAGGAAATCTGCGCATTCGTCCGGTAGCTCCTTCACAGGAGTTGCATATGAAGAAGAATCGCGAGAAAGCAACTCCCGGTTATTATTCGACAGCCTTTACCAATGGCATCAAGGCAGAGCTGACTGCGACTCATGCGATGGCGGTGGAACGTTATAAGTTTCCCCGAAGCATTTCCGCTGCTCTTTGGGTGGACTTCGCCTCTACATTTGAAGACGTGGCTACCTGTCAGTATAAACGTGTATCGGATACCTGCATTGAAGGCTATGTACAAGCAAAGAATGTCTGCGGACATGGACGCTACAAACTTTATTTCTCCTTAAACACCGACCAGCCTTTCCAACTGGAGGAACAGAAAGAGACGACTGCCTGCCTTACTTTTGGCAAGAAGGTACGTGCGGTGGAAGTACGTATCGGACTTTCCGCACTCAGCTCCGAATTGGCTAGCTGGGAATGTGCCCGCTGGGAAAAGATGAACTTTGCCGAACTGAAATCACAGACCGGCGACCAATGGGAGAAACAACTTTCCGCCATTGACGTGAAAGGCGGAAAGAAAGACGATAAGGTAATCTTCTATACGTCACTCTACCGTGCTTATCTGAGTCCGGCTGATGTGAGTTCTCCCGATGGAGCTTATCTGGGTACGGATGGGAAAGTATATATCTCAGAAGATTTCCGCTATTACAGCAACTGGTCGTTATGGGATACCTTCCGCACTAAATTTCCTCTGTTGGTGCTGACCGAACCTGCGAGAATGCGGGATATGGCAACCTCTCTGATTCATCTGTATGCAACGGGAAAGAAAGACTGGTCCACCGGATTCGAATCCACCCCGACAGTGCGCACCGAACATGCTGTGATTCTCTTGCTGGATGCCTACCGGAAAGGAATTACAACCCTTGATTTCCGCAAAGGCTATGCAGGTATGAAGGAGGAAATGGAACGGCTGCCCATGCGTTCGCCCGATCAGAAGATGGAATCGGCTTATGATTTATGGGCCATGGCTCAGATCGCCGAAATCATCGGTGAAAAGGCAGATTCTGAACAATATAGACAACGCTCGGTCTCTCTTTTCGAGGAAACCTGGAAGAAGGAATTTATGAATGTCACTCCTGCTTTTGAAGTGATGAAGAATAACGGACTCTATCAGGGAACCCGCTGGCAATACAGATGGGCAGCTCCGCAATACATCGATAAAATGATAGAGTGGGTGGGACAAGACTCTCTCCGTTCGCAGCTCACCTATTTCTTCGATCATCACCTCTATAATCAGGGAAACGAACCGGATATTCATGTTCCTTATCTGTTCAACCGGCTTGGAGCACCGGAGAAGACCCAACAGATAGTGCGAAGCCTGATGACTGAGCCGATGATCCATAAATATGGAGGAAACTCGGAATTTAAGACTCCTTATTTGGGCAAAGCATTCAAGAACGATCCGGAAGGGTATAGCCCCGAAATGGATGAAGACGACGGTACGATGAGTGCCTGGTACGTGTTTGGTGCAATGGGCTTCTACCCGCTGCTTGTGGGAGACGAATACTATGATCTTACTTCTCCGCTTTTTGACAGGGTACTGTTGCGGTTGGCGAATGGGAATACACTTACCATTCAGACAGAAGGACGAAAAAAGAAAGACGCACCGATCAAAAGTATCCATTTCAACGGAAAAAAGATTGATGACTACCGTATATCTCACAATGAACTGATAAAAGGCGGAGAGTTGATTTTTAATTATAAATAAACCGAATTTAAATAAGGCTGACTCTTTAGTCAGCCCAAAAAATATTCAAAATGAAACAGAAACGATCTTTTAAAATAGGAGTTGCGGGTACGCTGTTGACTGTCGGTTTGCTGACAGCTGCTTTTACCACACGTACTGCTAATGAATCTGTAAGGGTGGTAGACCGTCCCGATACACAGTCGACTAACGCGAATTACGTGAGCTATCGGGCTCCGCTTCGTCCGTTGAATTTTATTAAGTTGCCTGTTGGCAGCATTCAGCCGGAAGGTTGGGTAAAGAAGTATCTCGAACTACAGCGTGAAGGTCTGACCGGACATCTGGGCGAGATCAGTGCCTGGCTGGAGAAAGACAATAATGCCTGGCTGACGACCGGCGGCGATCATGGTTGGGAAGAAGTCCCTTACTGGCTGAAAGGTTACGGCAATCTTGCCTATATCCTGAATGATCCGAAGATGATTGCGGAAACAAAAACATGGATTGAAGGTGTATTTGCCAGTTGCCAGCCCGACGGTTACTTCGGCCCCATCAACGAACGGAACGGTAAACGTGAATTGTGGGCACAAATGATCATGCTCTGGTGTCTGCAATCTTATTACGAATATTCTCAGGATCAACGGGTTATTGATCTGATGACGAACTATTTCAAATGGCAGATGACTGTTCCCGACGATAAGCTTCTGGAAGACTACTGGGAAAACAGCCGTGGCGGTGACAACATCATCAGTATCTACTGGCTGTATAATCATACCGGAGATGCCTTCCTGCTGGAACTTGCCGAGAAGATTCACCGTAATACAGCCGACTGGACAAAGTCAACTTCCCTGCCTAACTGGCACAATGTGAACATCGCCCAGTGTTTCCGCGAACCTGCCACTTATTATATGCAGACCGGAGATTCCGCTATGCTCAAAGCATCTTATAATGTACATCATTTGATCCGTCGTACCTTCGGTCAGGTGCCGGGCGGTATGTTCGGTGCGGACGAGAATGCCCGTCTGGGATATATCGATCCCCGTCAGGGAGTGGAAACCTGCGGACTGGTGGAGCAGATGGCTTCTGATGAAATCATGCTTTGCATGACAGGCGACCCGATGTGGGCTGAACATTGTGAAGAAGTGGCTTTCAACTCTTATCCTGCTGCCGTAATGCCCGACTTCAAGGCTTTGCGTTACATCACTTGTCCGAACCATACAGTCAGTGACTCAAAGAATCATCATCCGGGCATTGATAACCGTGGTCCGTTCCTTTCCATGAATCCGTTCAGCAGCCGCTGCTGCCAGCATAATCATGCGCAAGGCTGGCCTTACTTCTCAGAACATCTGGTATTGGCAACTCCCGACAACGGTATTGCTGCTGCCATCTATGCTGCCTGTAAAGCTACGGTGAAAGTTGGTAATGGAAAGGAAATCGTTCTTCATGAAGAGACTAACTATCCTTTCGAGGAAAGTATCAAATTTACCGTTTCTACCGGTGAAAAGGTCAATTTTCCGTTCTATCTCCGCATTCCTTCATGGACTGAGGGAGCCGAAGTGCGTGTAAACGGGAAGAAGATCAGCGCGAAACCTGTATCGGGCAAATACTTGTGCATCGAACGCGAATGGGCGGATGGTGACAAAGTGGAGATGACCCTTCCGATGTCTCTGTCCATGCGTACCTGGCAAGTGAATAAGAACAGTGTAAGTGTGGATTATGGTCCGTTGACATTGTCTCTTAAGATTGACGAAAAATATGTAGAAAAAGACAGTCGTGAAACTGCTATCGGTGACTCCAAATGGCAGAAAGGTGCCGACCCGAAGAAATGGCCTACTACTGAAATTTATGCAAATAGCCCCTGGAACTATTCATTGGTATTGGATAAGAAAGAACCTTTGAAAAACTTCAAGGTAGTTCGTAAGTCCTGGCCTGCTGATAACTTCCCGTTCACAGTAGCCAATGTACCTTTGGAAGTGAAAGCTACCGGTCGGATTATTCCCGAATGGCAGATTGACGAGACAGGACTTTGTGGCGTATTACCCGAAGAAGATGCGGTGAAAGGAGCTAAAGAAGAGATTACATTGATTCCGATGGGAGCGGCCCGGTTGAGAATATCGGCTTTCCCGAATACTAAGGAGTAAACAGATCCTTATCATTGATATATTCAGACATATAATGAGATAAATCATTTAATGAATGGGGTGAGAGGCTATTGCAAGATTCGTTTGATTCTTTGTAATAGCCTTTTTTATGCTTCCTCTTCTCTTTCCGTTGTCATTCAGATGGATCGATTCTTCGATAAAATGGAATATTTGTGTTATTTATTGGTCAAATAATAGCTTTGTAGTAACCCCGATTTTGCGAACTTTGCAGCCATAACGTAACTTTGTAATTTTATATCAATCATGAAGAATTTAGCATTATGGGCTTTTGCTGCCCTTTTTATGACTGCTTGTACTCCGAAAGCAGAGCAAACTACCGACTCCGGTCTGTTAAGAACTAATTTCCAAGCCGAGGTAGGCGGTAAGAAAACAGATTTATACACCCTTCGCAACAAGAATAACATGGAAGTCTGCGTGACGAATTTCGGAGGACGTATTGTTTCTGTGATGGTTCCCGATAAAGACGGAAAGATGCAGGATGTAGTTCTGGGATTCGATTCTATTCAGGATTATATCAGCAAACCTTCGGATTTTGGTGCCAGCATCGGTCGTTATGCTAATCGTATCAATCAGGGTAAATTCACATTGGACAGCATTGAATATCAATTGCCTCAAAATAACTACGGCCATTGCTTGCATGGTGGCCCTAAAGGGTTTCAGTATCGTGTGTTCGACGCTGTGCAACTGAATCCGCAAGAGATCGAACTGACTTATGTCGCTGCGGACGGTGAAGAAGGTTTCCCGGGCAACATTACCTGTAAAGTTCTGATGAAACTGACGGACGATAATGCCATCGATATCCGCTATGAAGCAGAAACGGATAAGCCGACCATCGTAAATATGACCAATCATTCTTATTTTAATCTCGATGGTGATGCAGCAAGCAATGCAGACCACTTGTTGATGGTGGATGCCGATTATTATACTCCGGTCGACAGCACATTCATGACAACTGGTGAAATTGTTCCGGTAGAAGGTACTCCGATGGATTTCCGCACTCCGACTCCGGTAGGTGCACGCATTAACGACTACGATTTTGTACAATTGAAGAATGGAAATGGTTATGACCATAACTGGGTATTGAATGCCAAAGGGGATATTTCCCGGAAATGTGTTTCGCTCGAATCACCTAAGACGGGTATCGTACTGGATGTATATACCAATGAACCGGGTATTCAGGTGTACGCAGGTAACTTCCTGGATGGTTCTCTGACAGGAAAGAAAGGCATTACTTACAATCAACGTGCTTCTGTATGTCTTGAAACACAGAAATATCCGGATACTCCGAACAAACCGGAATGGCCTTCGGCTGTGCTTCGCCCGGGAGAAAAATACATGAGTCAATGCATCTTTAAGTTTTCTGTAGATAAGGAATAATCTGCTCGCTCCCAAGAAATAAAAAAAATATTTTAGTCTCACGGTCTCACTTCCTTTCTGTAAAGATCATATAACTAGATGAATAATGAGTGAGAGATACCTTCGAGATATGGTATCTCTCACTCTTTTATCCCTTAAAATGCTCCAGAACAGCGCATCTCTCATCCTTTCTTGAGTTATCTCTCATTATTCTTTCTGCTACGGACTACAGCTGTATTGATTTTACTCTACCTGTCATTTGTATGTTATGACACTTGTGTTCTTGGCATATCTCCCTTACATTCTTATATTATCTTACCGACATTTTCATCGTTCCACACGGGTGAACTGATCATCGCACCAAGGTGAACTGATCATGTCACAGACGTAGACAGCTTGTTCTACCCGGGTGGAACGATGAAGATGTCTCTACGAAAATCTGATAATGATAGGTGAAAATCAGGCGATTATAGGGTTGTTTGGACGAAGAGAGGCAGTAAATCAGACAATAATTGCCGCAGTTTATAATTATGTCTGTTATTTGTTTGTATTCTAATAATAATTAGAGTATATTTGTAAGAATGTATAACACAATGAAGTTAACTTGACTTCATTAACAAAACTATTATATGATGAAAAAAATCCTTTTCTTAATGGTGATCTGCGTAGCCACATCGCTTACTTCTATTTTACCGGCTTCGGCTCAGAATTCAGATAAAACTGATGAATACAAAACTTTGCTTAAGAAGATTATGACCCTTTCCGGTAGTTCGGCATCCTCCGAGGCTATCATGTCGCAATTCATGTCAAGTATGCAAAAGGGACCTTTCCAACAAGATGAGGCTTATTGGAAAGATTTTGCAGCAAAGTGGACACAGAAGATTGAAGATAAAGTGATGGAAGTATATGCTCCTATTTACCAACAGCATATGACATTGGATGAACTGAAAAAAGTAGTTGCTTTCTACGAATCTCCTGCCGGCAAGAAGCTTGGGGAGACTGCATCTGCTGTTGCGAATGAATCAATGCCGATGATACAGCAACTGTCAATGGAAATGGTACAAGAGATCATGCCGCAGATTCAGAAAAGCATGAATATTGTTGAGAATAAGGTTGTCGACCCGAACAAGGAACGTGATCAGAAATTGTTTGATGAGGCTTACACGGTTCCTAAAGAAGATATAAAGATAGCTGCCGATAGAACTTATCAGCGAGGAATGAGTACAATGCCTGAAATCTATTCTATTGAGAAACGAAAAAATGATACTAAAGTTACATTTTTGCAGCCTATCTATTTCGATTGGCAATGGTTGTATTATAGCCCGGGATTTAAAATAGTAGATAAGAAAACCGGAGATGAATATATGGTGAGAGGATATGATGGCGGGGCTCCATTGGATAAGCTGTTGATTATTAAAGGTTGTGATCGCAAGTATATCTATGTCAGCCTTTTGTTTCCCAAGCTGAAAAAGAGCGTAAAAGAAATTGATATTATAGAGGCGCTGGCTGATAAAGAGGCACTACCTTCCAATGATGATGGTGTAGCTAAATCTTATTTTGATGTAAAAATAGATGATTATATTGTATCCTCTAAAGAAAACAAGAAGGTATATTATTGATTGGAGCGATTTATTTATCACTGAAAATGAATATGACTATGAAAAACACAATGGTTTGGATCATAACCATTGTGTTGATGTCTGTTGATGTATATATAATATTTACAGACCCTTTGGAACGGCAATATGATTTGGTACAAATCGTAATGGCTTGGTATCTTGTAACGTTGCTGCTGGACTTTCTTTTTCGCCATAATAATACTTATGGGGTGATAAGAAATGTCATAGCCACAGTGCTTCTCTGTGTATTCTATTTTGTATTTCCTTAAATGTATAATAATATGAGATATGCAGTTGTATTGATAATCAATATTCTATTAGCGTTAGCAGGATTCTTTTTACTCATAGTTGATCCTTTGAATAAGCAGTTACCGGTGAAAATGATAGCTATTTGGTTCATTGTTTTTGTGATATTAGATTATCCTCTTCGCCATTATAAAATATACAAAGAGATAAGGATATTTGTGTATATGATTTTTCTTGCTCTTTTATATTGGCTGTTTCCTGCATAGGAAAACCATTGTTTTATTTATATTCATGTTCAAATAAAATAGCCTGTTGATGGACTTGTGTAATAGGAATGTTTTATCTTTGCAGTGTTTAAAATAAAATACGATGAATAAAAGAGTAACAATACAGTTCGCTGACCTTATAAAGAGTAGGTTGGCAGGTGGTTTGCTCTGTTGTCTTGTGTTGCTGGCTGCCTATTTGTTTCAGATGTTCTTTCCGGGGATGTATGTGGATGCATTCTCGGCTTCCCATTATCTTTTTATGTGGCTGATCCTCTTTGTAGGCGCACTCTTATGGACATTCCGTGAGAAAGGAACACATGGATTGCCCTCCGAGGTAACTGATTGGCAATGCATTGCTGCCTTTTTGTTGATTGTTGCCAATCAGATTTATTTTGTTATGCCTAAGGAAGTCCACGTAGAGTTAGCTCCTGCACTATCTGCTTATACTCTGCCTGTGCTGATTATTGTTGGCTTAGCAATAGCAGGGATAGTTAAATTGGCTGTCTCATTCTATCGTTTATTGGAACTTGAACGGCAAAAAACAATTCTCCAAGAGAAACGGCTTCAAGAAATGCTTTCTTCTCCTCCATCTGCATTGGAAGGCGTTGTATATATGCGCAGACTTTTAGAAAATAAATCCATATATCAATTGACTGCCAGTGAGTACCTTACATTAATAGAAGGATGTCGTGCGATTGATCCGGATTTTTTTGTTTGGTTGAAAGAAAAGCAATTTGAAATGAAACCACGATATATTGTGTATTGTGTACTTATTAGGATGGGTAAGACTAAAGAAGATATGATGTCTATTTTTGATATTAATGATGGTAACTATCGTACTTTGAGATCTCGTGTACGAAGACGTTTAAGTATTGAAGATGAGGATATGGAAACTTTCTTGAAGGAATTGCATTAGTTATATTTTTAATGTGTTTATTAATCCTATAAAAGAATGGATTGCTGATATGAATCCCCCCATAATGGCGTAGTAAACCATACGCGTTTATTCGAATATTTGTTTTGAGGGAATGTGTCGATGGCTCCGATTATGAGCACAATCCATGCTAGAAGTTCAAAGAAAGTGATAAGACAGTCTTGTAAAGTATAGTTTATGTCATTAATAAAACAGTGAAGGTAGCACATAGCGATGCTAATCCCCCACATTATATTATATAAAATTATATATTGGATTATTTTCATTTATTAGCTATACATTCTTTGTATTTTTTGTTTGCTATGTCCTTGGCTCTATCATATTTTGCAGCTGCCTGTATTAAGCAACCAGATGACATTGAACCACTTTGACAGTTAGTGACAGCATTGTCATAATCAGCTTTAGCTTGCGTATATGCTGCTTGTTTTTGTTCTTCACAGTTGCTAGTACCTCCTCCTTCTTCGCGTGTTTTTAGAAGTTTCACTTTTGTTAGTTCGTTACTTTCTGCATATAATATAAAGAGTTGTATCCGTTCATCTTCACTTAATCTTAAAAATCCCGTATGTTGAATCAGCTTCTCTTTAGCTTTTGCCATTTGTTGTAGCTCATCTTGCAGATTCGCTTTCCTTGCGAAGTCTTCCATGTAGTCATCATCATTCAGATTCTCCATAAGTTTGTCATATTCTTCTTCACTTAAAGTAGAAGTGTATTCATGAAACTTATCTGCCAAAAGCTCGGAGCTCATTTCGAATTCCCAAAACTCATCAGAACTGGCAATAGAATCAATGAGTGTATTTTCGTTATTTAGCATTCTTGATGAAAATCCGCGTGTTTTTGCTATCCCATTCTCTGCCATCTGTGTTTCATCTGTGTAATATTCATCAGTACTACAACTATAAGTAATGAAAATAGCGGTTAAACTACAAGCTAATGCTATCGCATAAAATAAAGCATTTTTTTTTCTTCTTGCGCTCATGATTATTTTGTTTTTTTAATGTTGATGCAAAGTAACGAAAAATAGATTTATTTGAAGGATAATATTTATTCAAAAAAAGACTAATATCTGATCCTTACGGGGCTTTAATTATTTTTATTGTGTTACAATATAGAAGAAAATAAAAGAAGTAATAGTGGCTAGAAGTACTTCTGTGTGGGTATAATGGTTTTAAAGGTGTAACATTGATAGGAGAGAATGAATATCTGCAAAATAATTTTCGGTCATATAAGGACAATTCTGAGTCATTAGGGATAATTTCCGGTCAAAAGTGAAATTTGGATACATTTTAGTTGTTACAATCATGGCATAAAAAATAAAAATATCCTTTTGAGAAGTCTCTGTGGCATATTGTAGAGGCTGTATGAGTGTAACACCCCCTTGTGTGATGGCTAAATGACTTGTAATTTTGCAAAAAAATAACATAGAATCATTTATCTCTATTTTTCTGATAATTATGAGAACATTCACAAGGTTGGTATCTGTCTTTCTGCTTACTGCAATTGGTAATCTCTTTTTCCTTTCATGTTCTGGAAGAGAAAAGAATGTTCCGGCGGTTTCTATATTGGAAATAGCTCTTCAGCAGGCAGGAGAGAATCGTGTGGAGCTGGAAAAGGTTTTGTCTCGCTATCAGATTGATCCGGCAGATAGTTTGAAATATAGGGCTGCTTGTTTTTTGATAGAGAATATGCCTTATTATACCTATTATAAAGGAAAACAGTTAGATCGGTATTTTACTTACTATGCTTTGTTACAGAAAACACGTGGATTGGGTATTTCTCCTCAGGTCGTGGCTGACTCTGTTCGTCACATGTATGGACCATTGTATTTAGATTCTTTACAATCCTATAGAGATATCGAAACAGTTGATTCTGCTTATTTATGTAATAATATTGAGTGGTCATTTAAGGTGTGGCAGGAACAACCATGGGGGAAACATGTTTCGTTTGCAGATTTTTGTGAATATCTTCTTCCTTATCGTATTGGTGACGAGACCTTGGCTAGCTGGCGGGAATCTATTTATCAGAAATATAATCTCTTGCTCGATTCTTTACGTGCTTCAGGAGTACTTGATAAAGAAGATCCGATTGTCGCGGCCCGTTGTTTACTTGATTCAATTCGTAAGGGAGGAGCGGTATTCACTACTGCCGTTCCTGCCAACCTTCCTCATGTGGGGCCGGAAGTTGTCCAGCAGAAAACCGGTAGTTGTCGTGAACTCACGGATTTTGTTGTTTATGTTTGTCGTGCGTTAGGCATTCCGTGTGCCATAGACTTCATGCCGATTCGTGGTGATGAGAATGACAGCCATCAATGGGTGGCATTTACAGATAAATACGGTACGCTCTATTACCACGAATTTCCTAATGGTGTGAGTGAAGTACGGAAAGACGCAATGTGTGGAATGCCTAAAATAAAGGTTTATCGTAATACATTTAGTCTAAATCGCGCTATGCAGGAGGAAATGCAGAAATTGGATACTGCTATTGTTCCTCTTTTCAAAGATCCGCATATCATAGATATTACTTTCCCTTATACAAAAGATTTTAAGAAAGAACTCCAAATACCGAAGGACGCTTTATATAAAGGTAAGCCACGTTCACGAATAGCTTATCTATGTGCCAGCAAACGGATGGATTGGGAGCCTGTTGCATGGACAGATTTTGATGGTAAAAACATTGTCTTTACAGATATACAAAAAGGACCTGTCATGCGGGTTGCTACTTACGAACGAGGACGACTCCGTTTTTGGACTGATCCTTTTGAGATTAATGTTTCTAATGAATTTCATTTCTTCACTCCTTCGGATAGTGTACAGGATGTTACTTTATTCGCAAAATATACTTTGCGGGCAGATGATATGTTCTTGAATCGCATGATAGGTGGAACTTTTGAAGGAAGCAATGATCCTGATTTTCGTGAAAAAGAAGTCTTGTACTTGATAAACGAGAAACCGAAAAGATTACAGACAGTTGTTCAATCATATTCTTCAAAACCGTATCGCTATGTCAGATATGTAGGACCTAAAGAGTCACACTGTAATATTGCAGAAGTAGCTTTTTATACTCCTAATGATACCGCTTCTTTAAAAGGTAAGGTAATAGGTACTCCCGGATGTTTTCAAAAAGACGGTTCGCATGAATATACGAATGTATTTGATGGGGATGTCACAACTTCTTTTGATTATATTGAACCTTCCGGTGGCTGGTCAGGGATCGATCTTGGAATTCCTAAACAGATAGAAAAGATTGTCTATACACCTCGGAGTTATGATAATTATATTCGTTCAGGTGATAAGTATGAACTGTTTTACTGTACAGGAAAAGATAAGTGGGAATCTCTTGGGAAAAAAGTCTCCGAAGCAGATTCATTGGCATACAGAGATGTTCCTGTTAATGTGTTGTTACTTTTGAAAAATTATTCCAGAGGGGTTCAGGAAAGAATCTTTATGTATGAAAAAGAAAGACAATCATGGAGGTAGGGGTAGTATGGTTTACAAGATATTGATAGTCTTTATGACCATAGATATATGGTTTTTATTTGATAAAGAATCCTTGTGATACATAGGATGTTTTAGAATATAAATTTGTACTGAATTATGAGACACTTTATTGTACTAATGTTTATGATTGTTTTGTATGGATGTAATAATAGCCAAATAGCATCGAATAGTTCAACTCCTTCAAAATCAAATATGCATGAAAAAGAACCGGAATTTTCTTTTTCTAATGATGTAATTGATTTAGGGACTATTGATAAGGGGAAAAATGAGTTTGTAACAACATCTTTCCAATTTGCTAATATAGGAACAAAGCCTCTTGTGATAAAGAAAGTGGATGTTTCATGTGGGTGTGTTAAGGTTGATTATGTTAAGTCTCCCATTGTAAGTGGTCAAAAAAGTGAAATCAAAGTAACATTAGATGTAAGGAAACTGAAGGGCTATTTTCATAAGAAGATATATATCATATCTAATGTAGAAGATGATATGGAAGAGCTTTTAATAAAAGGAACTGTAATTGAGAATTTATAATTTATTTGTTAGTGATATTATTATGGAATTAAAGAGAAACCATTTTTCAATAGTTTTATTAACTATACTCTTTTTTGTTGGGTGTAGTACCAAACAAAAAGAAATTTTGCAGGATGAGGAGTTTAATTTAGTAAAACAAAGAGCTGCAGAGGAAAAACAGAACTTCTGTATTGTTTTACTTGATACGACTGATGTGACTTCTAAGATATATGATGAACGTCTGGAGAAAAGTAATATTGGGGCTATATTTAATGTAATACATACAGAAATGCCTCAAAATAGTTGGTATAGACAGTGGCTCTATTCAAATTCGGCTCCGATAACATGTATCTTTACTTCTTCAGGTGAGCTTGTTGATATAATCCCAGGTGCTTCTCGTAAATGTTTCAATTGTATAAAACAAGTCGTTAAAAAGGATTTGGCATGTGAAGAATTGAAATATTATAATAATTTTTCAATGGAAAAAAGAGAACTAATCCCATTGTTAAATGAAATCTTGCAATGTAAGCTTGATCTTGAGAAAGGAGTGGATATTGAGTCTCGGATTGATCATCTATTAGGTTCTGTCAAATATCCTTATGTTGATTACCTAAGAATAATGAATTCATTGAATTGTAAAGAAAATAAGATTGCCCAATCGGCAGCCAAACATTTACTGACTTTCAATAATGACCTTGAATTAGAAATCTATCCGGAATTTTTCTCTTTTGCGAAAGGTGTTATTGATCCTAATTATGATCCAAAGATGGAACCAGTGTTAGAGTGTGAAGATTTAATTCATTTAGATAATTGCGAAAAAGATACTGCCAGACCATTTGATTTATCAATATCTAATACAGGTGAAACACCTCTTGAAGTTTTGGATATTCAACTAGATTGTTCATGTGTAACTCTTAGAGGAGAGAAAACGTATACCATCTCTCCCCACCAATCACAAAATATAAATTTCGATTTTACAGCAAATAAGGAAGGTCAGGTAGTGCGGGAAATATTTTTAAAATCCAATAGCATTCGACCTATAAAGAGAATAAAAATAATAGCAAATAGTATATTATCAGAAAGAAAGGAGGTTCTATGAATTGATGACTTATATGTGACATTTAAAGGAATTTATTGATTAAATATTAAATAATTGATTTGACTATAATGAAAAGAATAACATTTTTATTGAATATCAGTATTATTGTAATTACTGTGATGGCACTAGGTAGCTGTAGCCAAGAAGAGTACTTATATGAAGATGAGGTTACTCCCAATGAAAGACGTCTAAATTTGCAAGCTCCTAGTGGTGAGTATCTTGCAGAAAATATCGATGCTTTAAAAGAGAGGCTAGCTTTTATTATTGAAGAAGGACATGAAGAAAGTAAAGACTTCGAAATAGTAAGAATCGAATATGACACACTGTCCGTTGGATTCTTTGCAGAGATTGAATATAAAACAAAAGACGGCATTGAAAGTAATTTGATTATCACTAATAAAAAAAGTATTTCTATGCCAAAAGTTAAAACTCGAGGTGAGGATAGTTCAGAAGAAAGTGAAACTGTTACTTATAAATGTAAGAAGGCATCCAATAATAAATGCAAAGCGTGTCGACTTGTTAAATACGAAAACCACCATCAAGTACATTGTTGGTGTGATAATGGGAATTCAGAAGGATGTGAATTGTATAAATATGCTTATTAAATATATGAAAAAAAGAATTTATTAGTCATAATATTATTAAATTTCTTGTTTGGAGGTTGTAATAATGAAGACTTGGAATATAATGATGAAACTAGAATTGATATAAATTTGACTGCTCCAAATGGTCAAAAAATAGCAGAAAGTGTTGAGTCATTGACAAATTTAATAGCTGAGGTTGCAGAAGAAGCTTTTGGAGAAAATAAAGACATAAAGATTGATGATGTTATTTATCATGATACAGATCAAGGCTTTATTGCAGAAGTGGCATATATAACTTATGATGGTTATTCTAAAAATGTTATCATAGCAAATACATTATTGGAGAATGATCTGAACGTGGCTAAAATAAAAAGCCATGAAGAAAATGGATCGGAGGTTGAGGTTACAATATATTCATGTAAAAGTACTAATGGTAAGAAATGCTCTGAATGTGTAGTTGTTGCATCAGACTATGGAGTCAGTTGCATGTGTCAACGAGGTGAATCTGACTATTGTGATTTACATGAACGTCCAGGGAAATTTTAGTTCATATTTATTTATGGGGTTAATTTCTAATTTAACCCCATTCTATTTTTTGTATTATGAAAATAAAAATTCTTATTTTATTTCTATTTTTGCCTTTTACTTGTTTCGCTCAAAAAGTAACTCAAGGTGATAATTTAGTTCGCATAGAAGGTAAAACTTTCTTGTATTTTGATGCTGAAGGGAACCCTATTACAGACCAGGCTCATAGAGATTCTCTAGAAACTCATCAGTATATAATTTCTATTAAAGGAACAGATGAAATACCAGAAATTCATCTAGTTTATAAACACCCTAAACTTGAAACATTGATAGGTAAAACTCTTCCTAAGATTGGTTTAGGTGATATTAACGGAAAGCCTGTTGATTTTGATGAATCCGAGTATACAGTTATATGTTTCTGGAACAGGCATTGTAGTATTTGTATTCGGGAGCTTATTGTTCTCAATATACTTGCTGAAGATTATCCGAATATTCAGTTTGTTGGGTTAACCCCTGATTCTCCTGAAGAAGTACAAAAGTTAATGAAAAGACTGAATTTAGACTGGGAGGATATAGGAATTGTTCCTAATTATAAAGGGGAATTTACCGATATACTAAAAATTTATATGTATCCTTCTAATATTATAGTCGATAAAAATATGATAGTAAAAGCGGTAAATGTCGGAGGAGATACTCGTAAATTATTGAGAACATTAGAGAAATTGTCTGGAGAAGAATGAATTTTTGACATTAATGCGTGTTGCGTCTAATCGTTTTTAGGTAATTTAAATATGTTACATATATGCTTTTATGGCAAGATTAAGAGACTATATAGGACTATTGATGTTTAGTGTTTTATGTGTGAGTGCACTATTTGTGCAGTCTCATTATTTTACTGACTCATCTATTGTACCGAAGTGGTTAATTACTTTGTTTGTATTTGGAGGATTTGTATTGTACTATACTATTGCAATATGGTATGCTCATTCAGTAAGTATAAATATGTTTCCAGTAGGAATCGTTCTTGTTGTAATCTGTTTTCTACAGGCTGTATTGGGGTTGCTGCAATATTTTAATGTGTATTATTCTCCTTCAATCTATAAAATTACTGGTAGCTTTGATAATCCGGCTGGCTTTTCTGCGTGTTTATGTGTAGGGTTACCTTTTACTGCTTTTCTCCTGTCGAAAGATAATAAAAGATATATGCGTCTTATGGGATGGATAATGGGGATTATTATAGTAGTTGCAATTGTTCTGTCATATTCAAGGGCTGGTATCATTAGTTTAGCTGCGGTTTGTACTATATTCTTATATCAGAAGCTCCTTCATAGACGCATATTGAAATTCTCTTTGCTAGCTGGTTTAGTCGCTTTAATCTTAGGTTGTTATTGGATAAAAAAGGACTCAGCCGACGGTAGATTGCTTATTTGGCAATCTTGCATAAATATGGTAAAAGATTCTCCTTGGATAGGGCATGGATTAGGTAGTTTTGAAGCTCGTTATATGGATTACCAAGCAGAATATTTTAGAATACATGGACAACAGAACCGTTATGCTATGTTAGCCGATAATGTGAAGCATCCTTTCAATGAGTACATGGAAATCCTCTTAAACTTCGGAATTATCGGTTTGGTGATACTGTTCGCATTCATTTTTTTACTTATCTATTGTTATAAACTAAATCCTGATATCGAAAAGAAAATTGCTGTATATGTGTTGATTTCAATAGGAACGTTTTCATTGTTCTCTTATCCATTTACTTATCCTTTTGCGTGGATTATTACATTATTATCTGTCTTGATAATTATCAAGGAACCTATAAAGGTTTTTTTTGCTGCATCTTGGAAGAAAAATGTAGTATGTGCTTTGGTTATAGGTTGCTCAATGATTGGCATTTATGAATTAGTGGAACGAATACAAGCAGAATTGGAGTGGGGACGAATCTCCAAACTAACTCTTTCCGATTCCTATGATACGGTGCTTCCCGCATATGAAAAATTAGAGAAAGCATTTGCGGATAATCCTTATTTCCTTTACAACTATGCTGCTGTTTTATTAGAGAAGAAACAATATGATAAGAGTTTGGAGATCGCTTTACAATGTCGCAAATATTGGGCAGATTATGATCTGGAGCTAATATTAGGAGAAAATTATCAGCAGCTTAACAAACCTAAACTAGCAGAAAAATATTACAATAGTGCATCTATGATGTGCCCTTCGCGATTTCTTCCTCTTTATAAACTATTCCATTTATACAAAATGAATGGTGAAAAAGAGCGATCGCTTGCAATGGCTGAGGCTGTTGTTGACAAACCGATGAAAATAGAGACTGTTGCTATTAAAAGAATGAAGAGGGAGATGGAAAGAGAAATACAAAAAATAAATATAGTAACCAAATGAGAATTTATAAAACACTAATGAATAAAGCATTCATTTACCTGCTAATAACGGTATTGGCAGGTTGCAAAAGCACTCCTTACTCTGATGAAACTACTAAAAGTGACCTTCGTGCGCCTGCTTATCCGTTATTAACCTTGCATCCGCATATGAAACTTTGGTCTATGACGGATGAACTGAACAAACAGAATATGACTTTTGGCGGCAGCACACAACTTCCTTTTGTTGGCTTCTTACGGGTAGACGGTGCTATGTATCGTTTTATGGGGAGTAAAGAACTGCCGATGCAAGCCATCGCTCCGATGGCGCTTGATCACGAAAAGTGGGAAGGAAAGTTCACTTCATTAGTACCTGATGAAGGATGGGAGCAGCCGGACTTTGATGATAAGTACTGGCAATTGTCAGAAGGGGCATTTGGTACGCCTGGTATGTGGGAAGCAAGAACACAATGGACTTCTTCTAATATTTGGGTACGAAGAGAGATTGAAGTTGATCCGTATCTTTTGGAACATAAGAAGATCTATTTGCGCTATTCTCATGATGATGTATTCCAATTGTACATTAATGGGAAGCAATTGGTAAATACTGGATATGATTGGGGAGCAAACTTTAAAGTGGAAATTCCGGACTCTATTCTGCAAACAATGAAAAGTGGAAAAGCGTTGATTGCCGCTCATTGTGAGAATCGTGTGGGAGGAGGATTGGTAGACTTCGGACTCTTTGCCGAGGAACCGACTATGCCTGTGGAAAGGGTAGCTCCCATCTCTTATGAAAAAGAGTGGACGGGGAGATATACCATGGAGCAACCTCAGGAAAATTGGGAAGCCAAAGAGTTTGACGATTCAACATGGACAGAAGGACAGGCAGCCTTCGGTACGGATGATCAGCGGAATGTGAATACTCCCTGGTTCTCACCTAATATATGGGTGAGACGCGAATTGACATTCGACCCGGCATTGGCGAAAAACAAGCAACTGTATTTACGCTATTCACATGATGATGTATTTCAATTGTATGTGAATGGAATGCAATTGGTCAGCACGGGATATGAATGGAAAAGTGATCTTAGGGTGAATATTCCGGATTCCATAGCGGAAACAATGAAAGATGGGAAAGCCGTGATTGCTGCTCATTGCGAAAACCGTATGGGAGGTGCATTGGTTGATTTCGGACTATATGCAGAATTGAAAGAAGCTGAACAAACGTCTGTTGATGTGCAGGCAACCCAGACACATTATACGTTTGAATGTGGGGATGTGGAACTGAAACTTAGCTTTACTGCTCCTTACCTGTTGGATGATCTGGAGACGCTTGCCCGTCCCGTCAATTATATCTCTTATCAGGCTAAGGCGTTGGATGGTAAGGAGCATGATGTTGCTGTCTATTTTGAGATAGATCCACATAAGGCATTTCGTGCCGGACAGTCTACCCAAATGTATGAAAAGGATGGACTGTCTCTTATGAAGACAGGACAAGAGAATCAGAAATTGTGGGTAGATCAAGAAAAAGACGGACGATCGTGGGGATATTTCTATTTGGGAACAAAGGATGATGTAACCTGTGCACAGGGAGATGCAGCCGAAATGAGGGCATATTTTATGAAAGAGGGAGATCTGAAACAGATGAGAAAGTCTGCCGAAAAACGATATGCCGCCTTTGCACAGAAACTGGATGTGGATGGTGATTTTCCGCAGCATCTCACTGCTGCTTTCGACGGACTGTATACAATGGCTTATTTTGGAGAGGATCTGAGACCTTATTGGAATAAAGATGGAAAAACAAGCATAGAAGATTTGTATGCGGACGCGGAGGAGGACTATAAAGAAGTGATGGCAAAATGTTATGCATTTGACCGTCAATTGATGGCAGATGCTTACCTCGCCGGAGGAAAAGAATATGCCGAACTTTGTGCTTTAGCTTATCGTCAGTCTGTTTCCGCTTTCCAAATGTCTGAAGATTCGGAAGGTGAGTTACTTTATTTTACTCCACAGGTGGGGCCTGTGGATGAGTATTATCCGGCTTCGCCACTTTATCTCCGTTATAACCCTGATTTGGTAAAAGCGATGCTTAATCCATTTTTCTACTACAGTGAAAGCGGAAAATGGGGAAAGCCGTTTCCTCCGCATGACTTAGGCGGATATCCTGCTGTAAACGGACAGACGATAGGCGGTGATATGCCTGTGGAAGAAGCAGGAAACGGCTTGATAATGACTGCTGCTATTGCTAAAATGGAGAAGAATGCTTCGTATGCGGAGAAACATTGGAAGACATTGACTCAATGGGCTGAGTATTTATTGGAAAATGGAACAGATACCGGTGATCAGCTTACTACGGATAATTTCGCAGGAAACTGTCCCCATCATACTAACTTGTCTGCAAAAGGTATTTTAGGTATTGCAGCATACGCACGTCTGGCGGAAATGTTGAACAAGAAAGAAGAAGCGGAGAAGTATATGGATGCTGCCCATGAGATGACGAAAGAATGGGAAAAGGCTGCTTATGCAGGTGATCATTATCGCTTGGCTTTTGATCAGCCGGATAGTTGGGGGATGAAGTATAATCTGATATGGGACAGGCTGCTTGGCTTGAATCTTTTCCCAGAGAGAGTCATTCAGAAAGAGACGGATTTCTATCTTACTAAAATGAATGAATTTGGATGTCCGTTGGATAGCAGACATAGTTACGCGAAAGTGGATTGGACAGTATGGTCTGCTTCGTTGAGTGCTGACCGTATGCAATTCCGTAAACTTATGTTGCCGCTTTATAAGTTTATGAATGAGACTACAGATCGCACACCAATGGCTGATTTGATAAATACGGATCGTGCTACTATAGTAGGATTTACGGGGCGTACTGTAGTAGGTGCCTATTTTATCAGGTTGTTGGAAAAGGAATAATTAGAATCTTGATGTCTTTTAGAAGGTATATTCGGAGCAATATGATATAGTTGATTTATTATTTTAAATAAAAACATTATGAATATGAAAAGTTTATTTTATTTAGTTGTTACTATGGTAGTAATGATTTGCATGTACAAATGAAGAGTTTGATGCTAATTCAGAAGTTAAGAAGGAAGAAGTTAAAACAAAGATTGCATCATTAGCTGAAAAATATGATGTAAACGTCGATTTTTTTGAGATTAATCCTTCAGAAAAAACTGAAAATGAGATGTCATTAGAAGAAATAGAAGAATTGTTTCGTGATATAAAACAACTTAGAGAACACCCTGTTGAATTAAAGATGTATAAGGATAAAGAAGAAAATGGCTGTATGTTTTATTCTACTAAAGAGCAGAAACCTAGTGTGCCGCTTGCTAAAACACGTAGTGAAATTTATTCATTCAGTGATTGGATTTGGAATCTTACATGGTTTAGTGTAACTTTGATCGAAGATAATAAAAATGTAACAGTAATGACAGATATAACAGGATTATCAATTTATACGTATTCTCAATCTTATGCGAGTGGCTATGTATCAGGAAATGCTATATCATTTAATAGTACGGGGAAAATTAAGGCAACTATAACTCAGGTTGTTGGCTTTAACCTTTCTTATGTTATTAATTCTTCAGGGACATACGATAAGAGTGCGGGAAAGGGAAGTGTTATAGTTTCTGCATATTAATGATTATTGAGAATAAAAATTATGATTATGTCTCCAATGTTTTTTGAAATAGCTTATGTTTTGATTTTGTTGATTGGGATATTGGTAGTGTTGAAAAGTCATCAACTTACTAAACCATATAAATATCTATGGGTCATTTTGGTTTTGTTATTTAATCTGTTAGGCATAATTGCCTTTTTGATATGGAAACAGTATCTTAATAAAACGAATGATAGTGGATCGTGTGGAAATGTCTGATTTGGTATATACGAGTCGGGTAATTTTTTTTCTCTATGTTCTTTGTAAATCCGGGATGGATTGAATAGACCATTGAAACTGGTTGTTTTTCTTTGATTTAGCCACCGTTATTATGATGGTGGCTAAATTTTTTAATCTGGATAAAGATACAGAAGGAGGTTTTCTTTGCATAAATGCCATTCTTGTTTCCGTCTATAACCATAAAAGATGTTCGAAATCGGAAGTTTTTAGGGGTATAACCCTAAAAACTTCCGATTAATTATTTATATTTGTGTCTATAACCCTAAAAACTTCGGATGTATGATTAATCGTGAACTTTATATGGAGCAAATCACTCCTTTTATTGATAAACCATTTGTGAAAGTGATCACTGGTATCCGTCGTTGTGGCAAGTCTGTCGTGTTGCGTTTAATCCGTGAGGAACTTTTACGAAGGGGAGTATCTGAAGATCATATTATTTATATGAACTTTGAAAGCTTTGAGTGGATGGATGTGAAGGAGGCGAAGGCACTGTATACTTATATTCGGGAAGTTACGAAAGTTTCGGGAAAATATTATATTCTTCTGGATGAGATTCAGGAAGTTACAGATTGGGAGAAGGCGGTAAATGCATTCTTGGTAGACTTGGATGCTGACATTTATGTGACTGGTTCCAATTCACGTTTACTGTCTTCTGAGTTCTCCACATATTTAGCAGGAAGATATGTTGCTTTTCATATAATGACTTTGTCTTTTAGGGAATATCTGTTATTCCATAATGTTCCTTTGGCAATTTCTGCATCCGACCGTAAAGCGGAATTTCTGAAATACCTTCGCATGGGAGGATTTCCGGCTATTCATACAGCAAACTATGATTATAACGCTATTTACAAAATAGTGTATGATATTTATTCTTCTGTCATTCTGCGTGATACTGTGCAGCGACATGGAATCCGTAATGTAGAAATGCTCGAAAGGATAGTAAAGTTTGTTTTTGATAATATCGGGAATAAATTGAATGCCAAGAATATTGCCGACTATTTTAAAAGTCAGCAACGAAAAGTGGATATCAATACGATTTACAATTATTTGGATGCTTTAAATAATGCTTTTGTGATACAGCGTATTCCACGTTATGATATCAAAGGTAAAGAAATATTGCAAACTAATGAAAAGTATTTTGTAAGTGATCTTTCGCTCATCTATTCCGTAATGGGATATCGGGATAGATTAATAGGGGGAATGCTTGAAAATCTGGTCTGTATGGAATTGAAACGTCGTGGATACGAAGTATACGTAGGCAAGCAGGATGAAAAAGAAGTTGATTTTGTAGCCATTAGGCGTGAAGAAAAAGTTTATATACAGGTTACTTATCAACTAGGTTCACAAGCAACCATTGATCGTGAATTTGCACCTTTGCTGGCAATTGATGATCATTATCCCAAATATGTGGTTAGTATGGATGAATTGTGGCAGGATAACATTGAGGGGGTTAAACACCGTCACATAGCAGACTTCCTACTCGACGAGTGGTGAAACCAAGACGGACTAGAGTTCTAGCCCGTCTAATAATTCTAAATAAAGTCCGATAGCCTCTTCTATCTCTTTCAGCATAATATACTCCTCGGCTGTATGTGAGCGTGAAGAACGTCCCGGACCGATCTTTACTGACGCAAAGGACATTAATGCCTGATCAGATAAAGTCGGGGAGCCGAAAGGAACGCGTCCCATTTTCACTGCTTTCTGTACGAACGGATGTTTTTCGTCAATCCGTGAAGAGTTGAGGCGGAACGAACGGGCTTTCGCATCGCAGGAAATATGTTTCTTGATTTCAGCAAACAGATCTTCGTTAGAGTAAAGTTCGTTGCTTCGGATATCAACAACAAACGTACATTTATCGGGAACCACATTGTGCTGAGTGCCTGCATTGATGACCGTAACGCTCATTTTTACCGGTCCGAGCAAGGGCGATTCCTTCTCGAAACGATAATCGCGGAACCAGGCGATGTCATCCAATACTTTATAAATGGCATTATCTCCTTCATTGCGTGCAGCGTGTCCGGCTTTGCCTGTCGCAGTTACATCCAATACCATCAATCCCTTTTCGGCAATGGCAGGCTGCATCTCTGTTGGTTCGCCTACAATGGCAAAAGAGACAGGAGGCAATCCCGGCAATACACTTTCAATTCCGTCCTTGCCCGAAACCTCTTCTTCGCAGGAAGCCAGATAGATGAGATTGTAATTTTGAGAAGTGCGACATAGTTGCAGGAACACCTGTAAGAGCGAGACAACACTGGCTCCGGCATCGTTACTGCCCAGTCCGTACAATTTCCCGTTTTCCTCGCGGGGCGTGAAAGGGTCTTTGCGCCAGCCGTTTACAGGTCTCACCGTGTCGATATGAGAATTGAGAAGGATGGTCGGCTTTTTAAGATCGAACATAGGGCTGAGGCACCAGACATTGTTTCCCTTGCGTCCGGTTTGCATCCCTTCGGCTTCGATATAATTTTGCAGGAAATCAGCTGCTTGCGTCTCTTCCCGACTGATGGACGGAATGCTGATTAGTGATTTCAACAGGCTTACAGCTTCGGCTGTCATGGTTGGAATATCGTATTTCATATACAAACTTGTTAATTTAGAGCTTAATATTTGCACAAAGATACTCGTTTTGCGCAATAGTTTCAAATAAAACTAATACCTTTGTACCATATTTATCAATACAAAGAGTATGACTTATCATCATTTATCTGTCTTGGTCCATCGTCAGGCTGAAAAGTATGGCGACAAGGTAGCCTTGAAATACCGCGACTACGAGACAGCACAATGGATTCCAATAACCTGGAATCAATTCTCCGGAACTGTACGGCAGGCTGCTAATGCTTTCGTAGCACTAGGAGTGGAGGAACAAGAGAATATCGGTATTTTTTCACAGAATAAGCCTGAATGGTTCTATGTCGATTTCGGTGCATTTGCCAATCGCGGGGTTACTATTCCGTTCTATGCAACGAGTTCGCCCGCACAGGCACAATACATTATCAACGATGCGCAAATCCGATATCTTTTTGTTGGCGAACAGTATCAGTATGATTCTGCATTCAGCATCTTCGGCTTTTGCTCTTCGTTGCAACAACTGATTATTTTCGACCGTTCGGTAGTAAAGGACCCGCGTGATGTCTCTTCCATCTATTTTGATGAGTTTATGGCAATGGGCGAAGGGTTGCCGCATAATGAGGTGGTAGAAGAACGTACCGCACGTGCTTCTTACGATGATCTGGCTAACATCCTTTATACTTCCGGTACGACGGGGGAACCTAAAGGTGTGATGCTGCACCATTCTTGCTATCTGGAGCAATTCCATACGCATGACGAACGCCTGACGACAATGACCGACAAGGATGTTTCTATGAACTTCCTCCCGTTGACACATGTGTTCGAGAAAGCATGGAGCTATCTCTGTATTCACAAGGGAGTGCAGATATGTATCAATCTCCGTCCGGCAGATATTCAGACTACCATTAAAGAAATCCGTCCGACACTGATGTGCAGCGTTCCCCGTTTCTGGGAGAAGGTATACGCCGGTGTACAGGAAAAGATCAGTGAAACGACAGGATTGAAGAAGGCATTGATGCTGGATGCGATTAAGGTCGGCAGAATCCATAATCTGGATTATCTCCGTCAGGGAAAGACTCCTCCGGTGATGAACCAGCTTAAATATAAGTTCTACGAAAAGACCATTTATTCTTTGCTGAAGAAGACGATCGGCATCGAGAATGGTAACTTCTTCCCGACAGCAGGTGCTGCCGTGCCCGATGAAATCAATGAATTTGTTCATTCTGTAGGAATCAATATGGTGGTCGGCTATGGACTGACAGAGTCTACGGCTACAGTGTCATGTACTTTGCCGGTAGGGTATGACATCGGTTCGGTAGGGGTGGTATTACCGGGACTGGAAGTGAAGATTAATGAAGATAATGAAATTCTGCTTCGTGGAAAAAGCATCACCAAAGGATATTATAAGAAAGCGGAAGCTACGGCTGCCGCTATTGATGCTGGCGGCTGGGTTCCAAACGGGGGGGGGGATGCTGCA
>OCAK01000181.1_pt1 | contig 76388 bp, 54 predicted proteins | sample 1538301 | NCBI WGS metagenome assembly OCAK01 (sample SAMEA2580285, study PRJEB22360) | human gut metagenome | biome: human gut; feature: human-associated habitat; material: faeces | place: Denmark | collected 2008/2010 | reverse complement strand
TCCCGTAATGATAGGAAGTTTATAATACCCCCCCCCCCCCGTTAAACATTTTTTCATACTTATTTCACATTTATTATGTTATTAAGAATAGAGTATTTTATCAGTCTTACCTGATATGTTTAAGATTATCAAAATTGTACTTTGTATAAATTTGATACTAGTGCTTTCAAATACAATTAGGTCATAGGCATATTACATTTAAAGTTAAACATCATAGATTCTTTGTTTTATATAGCCAGTATATTTACAGCAACAAAAGTATTCACTTGGAAATAAATATTGTTTAGAAAAATGACTTTAAATGTTATAAAAATGACAGAATGGTTTATATTGTACAAAACGCTTTATTGTATTAAGTTTTATACACAATAAAAGACTTTCATAAAGGATATTAAAATAACATATATTCACATACCCTAATAAAGAGATCATCAGGGAACATAAGATAATCCAAAGCCTTGGATCACATACAACACACAGATAAAACCCGGATAAAAATATTAATGCACTTCTACCTGATCCCCTCGTACCACAAACTCAAAAGAGCCGGATTCCAGTTCATAAACAGCGACAGGTATTCCATGGCGGAAAGATTTCCCCATAAATTTCGCACCTTCGATTTCTTTACAGGCAGAAACAGCGTCAGCGACAGGTAGATAAAGGGTAGCTGTCGTATTGGCTGGTATTGTCGTACGATAGCTGGTCAACGTACCCTTCCCGTCAGCCGTCCAGGAACTACGGATAACACCGTAACAGGAAACATAACTTCCGGATAAAGAAATATAATCAGCACCGGCTGATGGTTGCAAAACAAAATGCTTATATCCTGCTTCACCCAGGCCATGGTTGTTCGTTATACCTAACTGGTACTCATACATCCACTGCCCGACCGCACCTAAAGCAAAATGATTGAATGAGTTCATAGCATTACTATGTCCCTCGGCGAAAGCGACTTCATAACCATTCCAGCGTTCCCAGATAGAAGTAGCCCCTTTAGTCACCGGATAGAGCCAGGAAGTGAAATCAGTACTAGTGAACATGCGGAAAGCCTCTTCCACATGACCCGCACGGCTTAACGCCGGAAGAATATTAGGTGTCCCCGAAAAACCGGTTGTAATCGTATAAGCCGGATAATTACCCTCTCCCAAGCCACTGGAGGAAGGATTCACTGCCAACTCAGCCAGCCAGGCTTCTGCTTTCGCCTTGTTCTCATCCGAAAAACAGTTGAAGTTCAAAGGAGTAGCATAGGAGGATTGCGAATGGACCGGTTTACCGTCAACACTTTTTGTTTTTCCCGTGCTTTCGTCTACATACGCCCTGTTCCATTCTTCTTTAGCCAATGTGTGACGCATTCGAAGCTGGTCGGCATAATCCGTGCGTCCGATCGCATCAGCCATACAGGCTGTCACTTCCATCATATAAATATAAATGGCATTGTTAACCAGATCGGCAGGCGTATTGGGATCCATTGCCAGCCAATCGGACAAACCGCTGGTTTTAGCAGACAAATGCGGATAGGTCTCGCTGAAATCATAAAAGTCCATGCCGTTCAGCCAGGCCATCATTGCCTCCATATTTTCTTCAATCACCTGAGTATTGCCATATTGGGTATAAAGTTGCCAGGGGACCATACACACAGCGGCCGCCCACGTCGTTCCGTCGGCAAAGGTGGTATCATCTGCCAGATTGTATGTCGGCACCGTACTGCCGATCCCGCCCGGAGCCTCCGTGGCACTACCTACTCCCTGGTCTGCCCGCACGGTCACCATCCATTGGCGAAAAAAGTTCTGAACATCCGAATTATAAGTAGCCGTACGCGTATATGCCTGTGCATCACCGGTCCAACCCATCCGTTCATTACGTTGCGGACAGTCTGTAGGGATGGTAAAGAAGTTTCCTAACTGGCTGCGCTGGATATTCCTGAACAGTTGATTGGCCAGCTTACCCGTCCGGCCGTCTGCAGTAACAGCTTCATAAGTCCCGGTCGGCAGATTGTCGGAAGAAAGGACCAGTCCCTTCACGCAGTCAAGAGGCAAGGCTCCTTTATGAGAGGGTAACGTAATCTGTATATACTGGTATCCCCGATAGGTAGTGGATGGCTGTATAGTCACTTCACTATCATCTTTTGCCATATAAAAGTCTGAGACCAGAGCGGCACGCATTGTTTCATGCAAAGGACGGCCGGCAATATTCCTCCCTTTCTTTCCGTATTCATGGACATACCAGGCATCATCTCCCTTCAATCCCGGATAGAGTTGTTCCGCATACCGCATAATAACAACATCCCCTTTTTTCAGATAGCCTGCCGGTATCGTTACCGACGGGACACCTACCATATTGACACCCATACTATAGACATAGGTATGCTTACACTGGCTATGTACCGGCATCACCTGTTTAGCCGTCAATACTTCACGTACACGGACCGGTTCGTCATAACGGGCTTTTATGTCAAAATGAATCCAATCTCTTTTTCGGATAATATCCGGCTGCATCCATGCCGAATCATCATAGGATACGGTATTCCAGCCTTCTACGGCAGGTTCACGGTTGGCATCATAACGCTCGCCGTGAAAAAAACTTCCGGATCGTACCGGACCGTCTTTATACATCTTCCAGGTGTCTTTATTCGTCACCACCACCTGCCTGCTTCCATCCTCGTAAGAAATAACCAGGCGGGCCAAAAGGGCTTCATAGTCTCCAAAGAAATTATAATTAGGCATAGTAAAGGTCATATAGCCGGTATACCAACCCGGATTCAAACGGGCTGCTATGCAATTATCGCCGTCGGCCAACAGCTCGGTCACGTCGTATGCATAATATCCCAGCACTTCACGATACTGGCTATTTCCCGGAGCGAACCAATCTTCGCCCACCCGTTTCCCGTTCATAAACAATTCGTAGGCTCCCATAGCCGTTACATATAACTTAGCCCTGCCCATTTTCTTTTTATCCTGAGTGGTAAACCGGGAGCGCAACATCGTCAACGCACCATGGCTGGGATCGGCATAACCGACCGTCATCTTTTCCGTTTCATTCCTGACCAGAATATCGTCTCCTTGCAGACTGACATTCGGCAGTGTTTCAAAAACAGCATAATGCCGCCTGTCAAAAGTCACATTATCTTCACTGCGGCCACAATTCTTTATCTGATAATCCGTATAACACACCTCGCATCCCGGCATAGCGGCAAAACCGATCGACGCCAAATGAGGTAATGTATTCTGGTCGTGTGTATTTCCCCAGGGTCCCACGTTAAAAAGAGTCGCAGCAGTACCCGCAGCAGAGGCAGTAGTCAGAGCTTTTCCATCAATCGTAAAAGAAAGATTGCTCGACTCCACCTTTACCGTTATCGCATGCCTTGCCGATTTATTGGCAGGAGTAAAAAGAGCGTTGATATTGGTGCCGGGATATTTCTCTGCAGAAACAGTCATAAAAGGAATATCGGCACGATCTCCCTGGGCATATCCTACCCGGTAAATATGCAATGCCGCTCCCCGTCCGCTACCTACACCCGAGAGATCCAGTTCGATACGCACATAGTTCTCCCCCTCCAGATTATCCGCATTCTGAAAAGAATCTATCAGACGGAAATCATTTGCTCCCAATATGAATGACGCTTTGTCGCCTTTGAGCAACCTCAACTGAGTGGAAATCATGAAATAGTTGGTTGCTGTCGCATCCAGCCTCAGTTCCTTCGACCCTATCCATTCTGCACCGTTCCAGGCAGAGATATGGGGATTCATCAATCCGGTCTCAAAGGAGGAAGAGGCTGCATAACTTTTACCTTGCGCATCCCAAACTGTCAGATTCCAGTCGTAAGCCATCTCCGGCTGTAATGCAACTCCCTGATATTTTATCTGGGTTGAGACTCCCGATTCCACTTTACGACTGTCCCAAACGACCCGCCCATCACTCTTACGCGTAACGATTATCTGATATGCACTTTGCTTCTGACCTCTTTCATCCGATGACATTTGCCAGCAAAACACAGGATGCCTATCTTCGACTGCCAACGGCTTTACTACATTTTGTACTTTCAGAGAAACAACTGATGTATTCCCCCAGATCCATACCGGAGAGAAGAGCACGGAACTTAACAGAATAAATATCCAACGAAGTTGCAGCAAAGAGTATTTCATTGACATCAATAAGATTAAAAGGTTATTCAACAAGTGCAAAGTTAGTACTACACCTGATTACCTTATATTCAAAACTGATGTTTATGTTTTCATTTTTGACAAAAACAGGCGGACGATCAGATCGAAATTGGAATCGCGGAAAGAAGTTTCCCACGGGGTCGTATCCGCCTGTTCATTGCGAGACTTGAGCATTCCGGAGGCTTTTTCCATCTCGCCGCGGTAAACGGCTGCACACCACTGGGTAATCCGGTTTTCAGGGAAATCCGTTTCCCAGGAGGCAACCATACGGTCCGCTTCCGCTTCTTTTCCCAGCTCACGCAAGGCCAGTGCAGTCAGGAGATTGCCGGAACCAAACCAGGCTCGTGACGTTTTATAACCGGCCACAGACGACAAGAGTGTCACCGCTTTTTGGTTATCCCCCTGCCCCATCAAGGCTTTTGCTTCCAGATAATCTTCCAGACGACTATCGATCATATCGTCATAAGGTTTGCCTACTCCCAAGTTTTCGGGCCATTCCTTTGAGGCTTCCACATTTCGCATGACCTGCCTATAGTTCTTCCGGCTCAACTGTTCCATTGCCTGGTACAGGTTGGCGGCACGATAAACGGCACGCCCGGCATACGAGCCTTCATTCGGAAGCACCTGCATCTTGTTCAGTAAGGAAATGCAAGGCTGGTACTGACCTGTTTCACATAAAGCCTTTGCATATTTCAGGCCGATATAATAATTAGACGGATATTTCTTTATGTACTTCTTTCCGGTCTCAACAGCCTGCTGCCATTGGTTGGTCGCAGTATACTGATTTATCAATGCAAACCCTGTACGCCATGACATTCCAACCTGCTCCGCTTTCAGCAAGTCTGCCAACCGCTCTTCACCACTCTTCAAAGAAGCACGGCCCAGATAGAAGGGGGCATAACCAGTCTCCCCGCAATCATTGAACAAAGACAATGCTTTCTCCCTGTTTTGATTTGCCCAGTAGATCAAGCCTTTATAATAACTGATCTTCCAGTCGGGACGCACGGTTGCGGCCCATACCAACGCTTTCAAAGAGCTGGGCCGGAAAGGGAAGACCATCTCCGGAGAAACTTCATTAGCGCGTTGCAACACGCGGAGGCTTTCATCATCATTGCCTGTCCGGTGCAACAGGTAAGCCTGTTTGTAAAGGGCAACCGGATAATTGCCGGCACAGGACAAGAGAGACAAAGCCTCTTCCGCACAACCGACCGATTCGTACCATTCAGCCAGCTCCATATAAGTTTCAAAAGGAAGTTCGTTGCGTATCAATGACTGAAAATCATCTATCGGATGCCCGGAGCCGTCACCTTGATAGAGTTGTTCAAAACGTGCTGCATGATACAACGGAAGCTCCTCCAGCAGCGGTTCGATAAGCGCTTTGGCTTTCTCCAGTTGGTTCGTCTTACGATAAACCACCATTAAAACATGATCGGCGCTCAAATTCATTTGGTTGAACTCTTTACTTCGCAAGGCATAATGTTCAGCTTTTGCCCAGTTCTTGTCAAGCAGGAACATTTCAGCCAGTTTCTCGTAAGCGGCACTACGTACTCCCGGAGAATAGGAAGCTATCGAAAAACCGTCTTTGGCATCCGTACGATTACCCAAAGCCTGGTTACACAACCCATACAGATAGTTGACATCCCCATCGTACGTGTTAATGCTTAATGCCGTCTTGCAACGGGCAAGCGCATCGGCATAACGTCCTTGGCGGTAATAGAGGGAAGCAAGATCAGTCAATGCAGGTACGAAATAAGAATCTTTTTCGAGGGAAGCCAGCAAGAACTTCTCTGCCTTGTCGAGCACTTTCTGATTCATCCATTGCTCTCCCTGCGTATAAAGACCATATACCGAGTTCCAGTCGAAATCGGCAGGCAATTGTTTCGGGCGACTGGTGATGTTATCCGAAGGTACCTCCGAATACACCAATAAGTCTTCGCCTACCACGACTTTCAGTTTACCAGCGGTAACAGCCTTATTCAATGGGATAGAATCTTTCCACGTTTCCAATACACCGCAGTTCAATGGGATAGAGTTCACTTCCTTTTCTCCTTCATAGAGCTTTATGGTTGTAGATAATTTCTGCAAAGGAGAGAAATACAACTTCAGAAAACCATCTTCCCTCAACACGTTAAGCGCTCCGATACGACTCGCCTTTGAGACTCCTTTTATTTCTTTTACCGGAAACCAGTATTCCGTCCATTGATCGGTCGCCTGCGGACCGAATGCCGTATGTTTATAAGGGGTAAACGCACTGTTGGAAGCCGGCTGGTTATACATGCGACCCGATTGCAGTTCGATATACTGGCCGTCGGTATCCGTCAGTAAATCTTCCCAAATACCTCCCTCTCGGGAAAGCCCCCAAAGGAAAATCTTCATACCCAGTTTCTCGTCATAATCGGCATGATGGATGGAACCAAAATCGTTGTCATGCCAGTAAGCGCCGTAGAAATCGTTATATTTCCCTACGATATGATAAGATTTGGAATTACCGAAATCATTCTTTTCATACCAGGAGATGTCGCGCCCCTGTTCATCCAAAGGAAAAGAATGGAGCTCGCCTCCGTGTCCGATATAATTGGTCCCAGGATAACAGAACTCGGCATTTCCGACTGCCGGATAGCCGGCATTCATCCACTGATAGTAAGGTTGATCAATGGATGAACTGTTATGCCAGGTCGTTGTTGTCGTAAAGTAAGCCTTATCTTTCGGCAGATTCACCTCCACGGTCCACAGTGTCCGGGTAACCAGTTCATAAGAAGAGACATAACAACTCACACTTCCGTCCGGTTTCTGCCGGGTCACATAGTCAACCGGCGTACTGGAAGTCGGTGCATGACCAATAATACCGAAGTTGAACTCGATACCACCCGATGTCCAGGGACCGCGCATGGCTATATCACGAAACTTCACGACATGGTTATTGTAGATAAACTCCTTACCGGTCGTTTTATCCACGGCTCCCCATATTTTTCCACCTATCTCGGGAAAAAGAGTCAGTTTGATATAATCATTTTCAAGAGAGACTACTTTCCATTGCTGGTTGGTTCCTTTAGCAGAAAAACCGTCAAAACGGAAATAAGGATAGAACAGATCGGAAGGATCAGCCACCGGATCAGGATCAGAGAACGGATAGGTTTTAACCGTCTCTACTGTCTCGGTTACAGTCGCTTGCTGTGCAAACAAAGGTTGCAACAAAGAAGTTGCACAAAGAAGAATGAGAATCTTTTTCATGGTAATTCATTTATATGGACAATAATGTATATAAGGAGTTTAATCCTCCTTATATACGATTAAGGAGTACATTTCCAGTAAATTATACTATATCGGAAGATATTATTTTGCAATAATTAACAAACCCTTACCTTTCGGAACAACGATCTCATCGCCGGGCTTCCAGTTACCCTCCTGTTGGAAATTCTCTATTCCCGGTGCATACAACGTTACTTTCGACGGATCCAGGCCAAGCGCTGCCCAATCCACGGAAAGAGTCACTTTAGCATCCGTATCTTCCCAGGTTGCCAGCGAAATCAATGTTTTTTCTCCTGTATGGCGGTAGATAGTCGCCAATGTCTTTTCGCTGTTTGTCTTTACCGGATTATCTTTCACCCAGTAGCCGATCATTTCGCTGTGCTGCATACCGAACGAATCCCATAACTTCCACAACGGACCATTATCTACACGAGGGCTGCGGCCGGTCATGCCATACAACATTCCCCGCCACGGGTTGCCGCCACCTTCCAGCATTTCCCCCATCAGTCCGTAAGGAATACCTGAAACCTCGATCAACCAGAACTCAGGAGGAAAATCATAATTGAAATACTCGCCGAACCACAGGCGGTCGAGATACGGGAAATGTTCGAGATAAAGGTTCGCACTGTTGGCAAAGCCGTCGCGCTCATTATACTGGTTTGCCGAATGCAGGTCGATCATCGCGCCCGGATTCGTACGGTTCATGATCTTTCGGATGCGCTTCATCGTCATGCGGTCGAATGCCAGGTCATCGATATACAGGCCATCGATACCCACGTTCTTTACCAGCCAGTCGAGACCTTCCAGGTAATAATTATGCCAACGGGAAACACCGCTGTTTACGATTGCCGCATCTTTCAGGTGGGGCACAAACCAAGCGCCGATGTAGTTCTGATCCAAATGTTCCTGCAACCAGGAGAAACCGCCGCCGGGACCTTCCGAGAAAATCTCATTCCCCAGGCTCCGCAAAGCGAACATCTCCACACAACTGTTAGACAGTTCACGAACCGTATTATAAATCTTCACCTTCATATCCCGCGCATGCGCTCCGTCGATATATGCCTTCATCTCCTTCGTCCGCAGGAACGGATAGTTGATAAACGGGTTAATACCTGTCGCGTGATGGATATTGAGCACGTTGGCGCCCAGCTTCTCCACCTTGTCGATAAAGTCATAACTATGATAATAACGATCGCGCCATTGCTTATCGGTATCGATCGGACGGAACGGGGTGATGGCGATATTAAAACAATAATACAGTCTGTCTCCCTTCTTCACCTCCCGCTTCCCGGAATAGGCATTGATTCGTGTGCCGTCGGCAGCATTGTTGATATCGATGCCGCCGTTCCCGTTATTGCACCAGGAAACGGGCATATGCAGCGGCTTCTGGTGATAGAAATTCGTATTCAGTGGTCGTTCGTACGTATTATCATAGAAACGAATCTGGAGGCCGGCATTGACATCGCCCACCCAGGGGCCATCCTGGTTTTTCTCCACGTTCCATTTCCAGCGGAGGTCTTTCGGGCAATAACCGCCTTTCTCTCCCAGTCCCATCATATAACGTCCTATGCCGGGTGCTAGATGCGTACGCAGTCCTATATCTTCCACGGAAGCATCTTCGCGGGCAACCAGCGTCACTTTATATTCGATATTCCCATCCGATTCCATCTCTCCTTCCAGGTCCATCAGGAAACGGCTGTTCTGGTTCAAAGCCTTCCAAGCGATAGCTCCCTGTTTGCGCTTTGTGATCTCAAAGTTCAGATTCTCCCAGGTACCGCCATCCGCTGCCAGTTCCATCGGAGCCGATAAGACAGACCGTCCGTCGGTTCCGATTCCCGTCATCGTTTCCTTAAAATAACTGGTAATGCCTGCTGGCAATCCCAAAGACGAAAGCGTAACCTCACGCCCCAGGCAACCGATTGTCTTATCTTTCATCACCAGCGGTGTATAAGGAGCGATCACCTCGTCATCAAAACCTATCTGCGAATTGAGCCACCGCAGACGGGAATGGCGCCAGGGTTCATTATCACCGTGATTCGCTATTACATTTTCAGATACATGCAAAGAGACCTGCACCGTTTTACTTTCCGCATTGGCAGCAGAGACCGTCACCGTCCCCTGATAAGTTCCCGAAGAAAGATGCTCCGGCAGTTGTGTACCGATCCATAAAGCCTGTATCTTACCCTGTTCGACGGAACAGTTCTTCTTAAATACGGTTCCCGTCACATCCGTCCCTTCCGTATTGAAACAGGTAAACGAAGAGGCGGGTATCTGCTCGCCGGTCACTGCATTAGACAGAGCCGAAAAGTCCACATGCAGATTCTCCACATCCGTACGGGCCGCCCATACGCCCAACTGGAAGACATAATATTCGCCTTTATCGGCCTCTCCCGTAAAGGTATCGTGCCGGTCATCGGCAATCCACTTATAAGGGATATCGGTCGTCATGCGAATCGGATATTTCCGGTCCTCGGTAAACAAAATATAGTTCTCGGAAGGACGTTTTTTCAACAGCCGGGCAGTCTCGTCGGCCGTCGCGATCACCTCCATCGGATAAAAGCTATTCAACTGGTCGATCGCCTGGAACTGCACGATCCTGGCAGCCGGAAGCGAAGGAGCTTTCTTGCCCGACAATTTATTTTTCTTTATCCAGTCGCCCGAAGCGGTATTCTCGAAAGGAGGATAATTGACAGTCGGATAATAACGGCTGCCGCTCATCACATTTTTCAGGTAATAAATGTAATACTCTCCCGGAACAGTCTGCGGCTGGAAAGCCACTTCCCCTCTCTCCCGGTTCACAGCGAAACGGCATACATTGGTAATCCGTTTTCCGGTCGTCGCATCCACTACGATCAGATTCTTATCTTCCGGATTCAGGTCACGGCGGCGCCATTCGATAGTAGCCAGTACCGCATCCGCCGGTCTCTCTACGGAGACAACCACCCGGTGATTACCCAGCGAGTCGGCATCCCAGTTTCCCAATCCATACAATTCGCCGGAAGGCACGGTCTGAGCGTGTAAGTTACTAAAAGTAAACAAACAAAATAGAGTAAATAGCATTTGCTTCATACGCATTAGTATTTAACGATTAATATTGTTTAATTCGATTGATCAATTCATCCTGCGGACGCCTTTTCTCCAAATCAGCCGGATCAGCCTGCTGAATGAAAGCATTCTTTAGGCGAATATTTTCTTCATTAAAAAGAACTATCTCCCTGTCAGAAAAGCTATCTCTCAATAGATCTGGGGGAGTACATAAAGAATACCCTAATTGCAGCAAAAGGTCTCCTGCTACGGATTCAAAGATAGCAATATCTTCCGAAGATAGTTCATGTAGAAACTTATTCGTATTATTTTTTAGGATCGGTTTGGTTACATTCGACCACATCTTACCAGCTACGGCTGTATTTTTAGACTCCCGGCTCTTATAGTATTCCATTACCCGATCGGAATATGGAACATGCAAAAATTCACAAAGGCTACGTACCATTTCTTCTGGGTTGGCAATCAGCGTTTCGTAATTCAGCATAAAGAAATGATCTTCTGCAGTTTTCTCTTTTAAGCGAAGTGCTGCTTCCTGATCCTTCCTCCAGTTCTGAGCCAGCGCATAAATATGTTTTTCTCCTACAATCGCCTTTTTAAAAGAGAGAGCAACATCACGTCCGTCCCGATAAAGATAGATGTAATAAGGTTGAATCCCTGTAGATTCGATCCCTTCAGCATAAAACATATTCTTCATGCTCTTACAAAGCCAAAAAGAAGTTCCGCTTTGACGGGCGGCCGTTTCATAGATCACACGGAACAGTTCATATATTGTCTGTTGTTTGCAGGCGGCCAGTATTTCGTCGGTTCGAATGCTTATCCCCTCCCAAGGCACAGGATTTACTGTGACCAGTTGGCAAACGTCCGCTGCCAGTCGATAGAAATTCGATCGATCCGCCAGATCACCATATTTGGGTAATAAAGGTAGAAAACGCTGAAGAATATGCGGCGGATGCGGAGCGACAATCTGTTCTATACCATCCAGCATCACACGCAGCAAATTGGAACCGGATCGTTGCGTTCCAATCATTTGTATTCCTTGTATTGTATTCATAGAATTAGAATAAGATAAAACCCGCCACACCTGCTCCAAGGATCAGATAGATCGGACTAATTGTGTATTTAAATGAGATAAAGAATGTAGTAATAAAAATGACAGCAGCAGCCACCGACAGCGTAATGGTCTGCCCGATTGATATTGTCGATGCAACTATCATTCCGACAACAGCCGCCCGAATGCCTTTCATCGCTGCTTTCACTACAGAAGAATGATTTAATGCATCTACAAAGCGGGATAACAAAACCGTCAAGATAGCCGGAGGAGTAAATATGGCAATGGTAGCCAGCAAAGCTCCCGACACCCCAGCCACTTTATAACCGATAAAAGCCGCCGTAATAAAAATAGGTCCGGGAGTGATCTGCCCGATAGCAATCCCATCCGCAAACTCTGCCGAAGTAAGCCACTGCAGATTCTCCACGAACAATTCATGTAATGCCGGAATAACGACATAACCTCCACCAAACAAAGTAAGGCTTATTCCAGAAAAAGTAGATAAAATCTGAACATTTTGCGGAACATCCGGATTCTGCCCGCTCCATAACAACGTGCAAAGCAACAATAATAACATTATACCAGATACGATCCATTGTTTTCTGCCTATAAGATCCTTACCGGCAGGTATCACATCTGTCTCAGCAAGCTGACGAAACAGAACAACGCCAGCTAGTCCACTACCTATAAGCAATAAGAACGTAACCACAAAACCTCCGATAAAAATCAATAATAAAGCAGCCAACAAACAAATACTCCATTGCGCAGGAACTTTCACGGTTTTCCGCATCATCCCGATCGCTACGGTAGCGATCAGGGCTGTGATGGCAGGAGTTATTCCGCTGAATATATTTTTAACTGCCGGAATATTGCCATAGGAAAAATACAGCCATGAAAGAAATACAACCAACAAAAAAGAAGGAATAATAATCCCGATAAAAGCAACGACTGCCCCAGAAATTCCCCTCAGGCGGTACCCGATATAAGTGATTGTATTCACCGCAAAAGGCCCCGGTAACACAGACGTCAATGAAATACCATCCAGCAAATCTTCTTCTTTCAGCTTTTTGTCCACTTCTACCAACTGCTTTTGGACAATAGCAATAAGCGACATATATCCACCAAATGCCGTAGCTCCTAATTTAAGGAACGTAAGAAATATATAGAGAAGTGAAGCCTGCCCCATTTTACTTAATTTCTTTAAAATATTTATCCCAGGTTTCCATTGGTACGTATATCGCTCGATAAGGTGCATAATACATGACACTTTCCCAAAGGACCTTACCTTCTTTGTCGGTTACCATGATCGAACCAGTCTTCGAACTGGTCTGTAGCAAATTCCCATTCGGCAACAAATAAGCATTTCCCATGCGGGAAGTATATTTGTCAGGAGGTAAAACGGCATTTATAACCGTTTCTGCTGTCATGTTCTTTTCATCCAATTTAAAGGATTTTGCTCCAGAACGTTTGTTATATAAACCGTTATCAAAAAGCATCAAGTCTCCATGTTCGGTTATATATGGAGAATGCTGGAAAGAGAAATATGCGGTAGTATCCATTTCAAAGTCTCCGTTCCGACCGAATTTCCAAAGTAATTCGCCACTTTGGCGGTCGATCTTCCAGATCTGATCTTCAATCGGATTGGATAACAGATAATTTCCATCCTCATCAAAACATAAGCCATTCATATGAAAACGATCGTACCGGTATTCATCAATATAAGGATCATTAGCAACATTCCAGACATCCCATGCCGACCAAGTTTCCAAAACGTTGCCGAGGGTGTCTATGACCATGATTCCGTCTCCACCTAGCGTATCAGTCACCATTTTTCCATTCACAGGTATTTCTGCCACCTTTTTAGGACGATATAAAGTATGAATATGATGATTTTCATCCATTAATATATCATGATGAATTACTTGATAATCTTTTTCTTCGTACATTTTATTAAGATCGACACGCCACATGGTTTCACCGGTTAACGAAACCTCTGCCAAAGCAGTCCCTCCGGCAAATCCAATTGATCCCCGGCGCATCGGTTTCTTATGTTCATCCTTCTGCACTTGTTCGGGAGTCATTGTATAATCATCAATAAAGTCTTTGACAAACGGTCGTAGCATAGCCAAAAAAGTACCTCTCGGCGTAATAGAAGCTACACGTACTCCAATATCATCCACCTGCCAAACCCAACGTACTTCACCCTCATTATCGATCAATGCCATGTAGCCTGGCAAACGGCCAAAACAAACTAATATCATTCCATCTCCCAAAGCAGTTGTGTCATGCGGATGCTGCTCATTAAACCAATGATTAACCAACCAAGAAGACTGCTCACGGGTTTTAAAAGTCAATTCTTTTGATTTTTGTTTAAACAAATTATCTATAATAACACGATATGTATATTCAGTATTGGCCTTTAAAAGTAATAAATCAATATGATGAAGCGTGTCTGCATGGGAAGTCCGGGTACGATACGATTTCCCTGTCTTCTTTTCCGTATATTCAATATATACCGGAGCCGGCTTTGCCAACAAGATATCGACTTTATTATACATCGCCGTGTTATTAGGAGAAGTCAAAATAACAGATTTCAATGTATTTTTTTCCATCCAACAAAAAAATACCAACACGACACAACCTATAACACCAACCATTGTAATCAAACGCTTCATATCTATCTTAAACTATTAAATTAAATAAAAAGAGGATGTGCTCCTAACCTCTTTCCGGCTTTCCACACATCCTCCCCCATTATTTATTTCGGTAACCGTGAAGGATTCTCTGCTGCCAAATTCGGATTCAATTGTGCATCGTTCAATGGATACGGGAAATGCCGCAAATCAGAAGTTACATTTGTCGGTTGGGCGATACCCAACTTCTTTAAATGTGCATTTACGACTTCCTCATATTTTCCAAAACGAATCAAGTCTGCGCGACGCTGGAATTCAAACACAAGTTCATAACCACGTTCTTTAAGAATAGCATCATTCATCGCTTCTTTTGTTGAAGGAGCCGGGAAACGATTATGCTTTCCATATTCCGGAGCACCGGCACGAGCACGAATTTGATTCAAATAAGGAAGAGCCGCAGCCGGACCGTTCAAATTATTCTCGATTTCCGCCTTGCAAAGAATAACATCCGACAAGCGGAAAATACAAATCGTACGTCCGTCATAATAAGCGTCCGAAATCATATCGTACGTATATTTCATGGTAGCTACATTCTGCATATACTTGGTCGTATCATTCGGAACAACCGTTACCCCCTCTTCCGGAACCATGTAATGGAAACCGTAATCAGATTGATCATCACGTTTTGCATCTCCCGTATAATCATAATAAAAGAACTCACGGCGTGGATCTTCTTTGTCATAACTACGCCAAAACGGAAGGGATACGCCATAATATTGCCAACGCCCCGGTACTTCCGGATGATCCGAGGGACCAAAGTGACAGGCAATCTCGGCAGCATTATTTCCCGTTTCATGCAATAAAGCAAAAATCATCTCCTTTCCATATTTGTTGTTTTCCGACCATACATATTTGAAATCACTTTCCAACTCATACTGGCCACTGTTCAACACCATGTCGATATACGTTTTCGCATTGGCATAATCATGGTTACGCAAGTAGATCTTTCCTAGCAACGTAGCTGCGGCTCCACTCGTGGCACGAGCCAGATCCTGGCCACTCCAGCTAGCCGGCAAAAGGTTGATACATTCTTTCAAATCAGAAATCAATGTCGCTTCAATTTCGGCTACCGGAGTCAATGCCGCATCATTCATGGTAAACGGATTCTTCACCAACGATGTGATAAAAGGAACTGCTCCCCATGCATCTGTCAAATCACGATAAGCCATCGCCCGCAAGAATTTAGCCTGTCCCTTCACCTGGTTCTTCTTTTCTTCCGACATATTAACAGCATCTACATTATCCAGAATCGTATTGGCATTCGATACCACATTATACATATCCCTCCAGTTGTTGCTGAAATAGCGGTTGCTGGCATCATACGTCATATTGCTCAGTTTAGTCGGGTCGCCGGCAGCAGTAGAATAACCTATATCGGTAGCGTAGTCGGTAATCATAATCATATACCCCCCGTAATATAACCAAGCATCCCCCGGATAAGGATTCATATCCGAATACAATCCCACTACGGCTGCTTCAATATCCGATTCCGTACTATAAGCATTTGCTGTTGTCAGATTACTATATATTTCCGGATCCAGATCAGTACAAGCCGAAACCAATCCCATCATAACCAGACCTAATAAATATTTCTTATAACTCATTTCTAAATTCTCCTTTCCATTAGAATGTAATATTCAAACCTACCGTATAAGTACGCATAGCAGGATAAGCATTGAAATCCATACCTGCACCAGCATTCGCCGTTTGTTGGCTGCCACCAGACTTTGCAGCTTCATTTGCTTTCGTATCCACTTCAGGATCCCAACCGGAATAACCTGTGATTGTAAACAGGTTTTCAGCTGAGAAATAAACCCGGCAAGAACTTACCACCTTTTTAAACGGAATCGTATAACCCAATGTCAGATTCTTCAGACGAAGGAATGAAGCGTCCTCGATAAAATGATCGTTCACATATCCACCATACTGCGAATAGTAGAAACCGTTACGCGGAATATCCGTATTCGTGTTCGAAGGCGTCCAACGATTCAAAGCGTCTGTTGTACGTTTCCACTCCAAGTTCATACGTGTCATGTTCAACAAATCGTTACCGATAGATCCTTGGAAGAAAATTGACAAATCAAATCCTTTCCAGGCAAAATTGTTGGTCAAACCAAAAATCAAATCCGGATTGGCATTGCCTATAATTGTACGGTCATCTGCATCGATTTTACCATCATTATTCACATCCTCGAATTTCGGATCACCTGGTTTTGAATTAGGCTGTGGAGCATACGATTCACCTTCTTGCAATACACCTATATACTTCCAGCCATACAAAGAGCCCAATGGTTCTCCCTCGCGTACAATCGCGTAAGCATTTTCCGATACAGTACCAACCGGTTTAGCAGAAGTAATACGTATGTCGCCACTACTACCCAAGTCCAACACCTTGTTTCGATTGAGTGCCAAATTAAACTTGGTATCCCAAACGAAATCACCAGTTAAGTTATGAGAAGTAATGTCCAATTCAAAACCACGATTCGAAATTTCACCTACATTCTGCTGACCGGAAGTAAAGCCGGTATAATAAGGTAAGGAAACTTTCAGTAACAAATCTTTTGTCTTTTTCCAGTAACCATCCAACGTAACAGACAAACGGTTATTAAAAAATCCCATATCAAAACCGACATTATACTGAGTAGTCGTTTCCCATTTCAAACTGGCGTTCTCAGGACTGCTTTGACTAAGATGCGTACCCGGTATATTGCTTGAACCGTCCAATGTGACATGGTTGGTAGAAACCAATGCATAGGAAGCATAATCTCCAATACGTTCGTTACCCGTAACACCGTAACCGGCACGTACTTTCAAGTTGCTGAAAACACCCCAATTCTTTACAAAATCTTCTTCGCTGGCACGCCAAGCCAAAGAACCCGACGGGAATGTTCCCCAATGGTTGTTCGCTCCAAATCGGGAAGAACCATCCCGACGAACCGTTACCGTTGCCAAATACTTATCATTGAACGTATAATTCACACGACCGAAGAATGAGGCCAACAAATTTTCTGTCTTGGAAGAAGAGACCCCTTTAATGGAAGCTGCTCCCAAATTGTTCCATTCGAATAAATCGGTAGAGAAACCTTTTCCGTTTGCTGAACGAGATTCTGCACTGTACTTCTCATACGAATATCCCAACATCACATTCAAGTCATGCATATTGTTGAAAGTCTTCATATAATTTAAAATGCCTTCAAATACCTGCCGGGTTGCCCTGAAATCATACGTAGAAGCAATACCACCTTCTATTTCTCCTGCATAAGTAGTAGATTTCGGCAAATAAGATCCTTTGAAATTATGCAACAATTCGACACCGGCTGTAGCTTTGGCTGTAAATCCCTCAAACGGATGAACTTCAAGGAAAGCTGTCCCGTTGAACTTGTCATTTACCACCTCTTTTTTACGCTCCAGCAAATTGGCCAACGGATTATCCCCACGACCTCCCGGAACGCGCCCATACGTGCCATCTTCATTGTAAGGCTTTACTGTCGGATCATAACCCATCACACTCAACATGACGTTCTCACCCAAAATATTTCCGCTATAGGTTTGAGCGTTCGAACGCTCGCGATGGGCATACATCGTAGCACCAGCTTTTATGAAATCGTTGATAGTTTGGTCTACATTCACACGTCCGGAAATACGGTTAAAATCTGTATTCTTCAAAACACCCTCTTGCTTATAATATCCCAAACTGGTCAATACCTTTGTCTTTTCAGAACCTCCACGGAACTGAATATTATGATCCTGTACCAAAGCCAGGCGTGTACAGACATCCAACCAATCGGTATCTACGGTAGACTGCAACTGAGACGGCGTATAAGCTCCGTTCGGATTACCTTCCTGACCGTCGATCTCCTGATACAAAGCGTTTTGCAAGTTCATATAATCCTTTGCATTGATAAACTCAAACGGATTATCCACCTTCTGGGTTCCCAAATACCCACTGTAAGAAATTTTGTTTTCGCCAGCTTTTCCTCGTTTCGTTGTAATCAATACGACCCCGTTCGCTCCACGTGCTCCATAAATAGCCGTGGCCGACGCATCTTTCAGGATCTGCATGGATTCAATATCATTCGGGTTCAGGTTCAAGCCTTCGGAAGAAGGGAAACCATCCACCACATAGAGCGGTTCGTTGGTAGACGAGATTGAGTTGTTACCACGAACACGTACCGAAATAGTACCACCCGGGGCTTTAGAACTCTGTGAAACCTGTACACCTGCCGTTTTACCTTGCAACGCCTGGGCTGCGTTACTCACCGTACCGCCCAGTACCATGTCATCTGCTGATACAGTAGAAACAGCGCCGGTTAGGTCTTTCTTCTTTACATAACCATAACCAATGGCAACGACCTCATTCAGACCAATTGCCTCTTCAGCCAAACTGACATTCACCACAGGCTGGCTACCTACCTTAACTTCTTTCGTAGTATAACCAATAAAAGAAATAACCAGAGTTGCATTATTAGGTACATCCAGGGTATACTTACCGTCCATATCGGTAACTGTACCATTTGTGGTTCCTTTCTGTACAACATTGGCACCAGGTATGGGTCCTCCGGCATTGTCCGTTACTACACCCGACACCTTTTTAGCCTGTTGAGTGATCATAACACTTTCATTCTTTGCTTTCGTTGCATCCACTCCATTTGGAATAGCATACGAAGAAACGAGGGAAGATAAACATAATCCAGCTATAAGACCGGACCTTGAAAACACCTTCCGCGTCTGAGAATCCACTGCTTTTGCAGCAAGATTGTCTTTCAGTAAAGCGTTGTTCATAAACTTGAATTATTAGATTTATATCTGCATTACAATTGCATCACTCTTTACAGCAAACTTGTCAGAATACCAACAATTAACCTGAGTTCGATAAGAACTCTTTCAAAACAGAGAAAACTTAAAAAGAGAAATATGTAAAAAAGGCTTTAGAAGAGTCTTGTTCATAAAGATTTGAGTGAAAAGAGTGTTAAATTCTTATTTTTTTTAATATAAGAAACCTGCGTTAGCGTATTTTTTATATATTTGGCAAAAAAATGAAAGAGTTCTTATCGGACTAAATCAGTTGCTTAAGAAAGGTTATAACGAGTTCCTAACCTAATATTCAAATAACAGATTGAAATAAAGTACGTTTTACACAAATAGAATATTTGCCTACTTAACCTTAAAATACGTTTATTGATCTATTTTGCATAAAACAGGACGTTCCTAATTAAGACGAACCATCCTTCTCCTAAAATTCAAGACACTAACATCTTTCGTACAAACAAAACCATTCATTGTATACATTATGCTACTCTATTGATAATAAGCCCTATAGCCAGGCGATTTTGTCTGACTGTTTTGTGGTAGTATGATAATAAAAAAGAACTATCACACTAACTATCACAGCCTGCATATATTGAAATTCAATATATATAAACCATGAATGATAGTATGACAGTTCTATTAAATAATGTGGAAGTAAAAAGTTCTTTTTATTTTTCTACCACCAGCCATGTATTTCCGCGGGCAGGAATAGTCACCTTTATATCTACCGTATAGTCTCTGTTCAGCTTATAGGTAACCGTAGCGTTCTCTTTCTCCCTGATCTTCGCTACATCGGAGATACCGGTGTAATAAAGCGGAAGCCGGATCGTACGAGTAATAGCCTTGTCGGTCGGGTTAAACAACAGGGCAAAGCCTTTCTCCTTGCCGTCCGGATCGACATGCATGAAACCGTCCCAGTCGCGTCCGTCGGCACGGCGCAGATGGATCAGTTCGCTGTTCAGGATAGTCCGGTATTTCTTGTACCAGTCGATCACCTCTACTACGGCTGCTTTCGTTTCCGGTGTATCATACAGACGCGGACCGCGGTAACAAGCCTGTACCCCCGCACCGTAATTCTGGATCATGTGCGCCTTATAATCAGGGATATGATCTTTCAAAGGTTCGAGCGTAGCGGCAGCCCCACCGCCATGATATTGGGTAAGCGGAACGAATGTCCAGCACATACCCGGCAGGCGCTCCCACAAGCCATCGTACATCACCTGGCGTCCCAACACCAACTGCCGTTCGCGGGGAAGCGACCAGTTTACTTCACGGTAACCGATACCGACTTTCGTACCACCGTTCAACATATAACCGAAATCGGGTATATTGGTATAAATGCCATTCTCACACATCCATTGGTACAGATTCACAATCTGCTGGCGTTGTTTCCACTGGGAGTCTTTCAAACCCTTATGATGGGCATGGCTGGTCGAAGCACAGACATTGCCCGGATACGAACCGTCGTTCTCAAAGACTGTCATTCCTGTCTTCTCGTAGAAAGAACGTATCTTGCGGAAATAATCGTATCCCCATTCACTTGACAAGCAAGGAGAACTGCCGAAGATCATACCGCCGCGCTTTCCTGTTTCGGGATTGATCACGTCGACCTCATCGCTGATCCAGCGGCTGGACAACAGGGAATAACCGCCCAGTTCGATACCCTTGGAGTTGGCATATTCGGTGAATTCCTTGAATTTGGCGATATTCGCTTCGCTCTCATCCTCCATATTCAGTCCCGAACCGAAGCTGAGGATCACCATCTCATAACCGGTTTCCGCACACTGGTCGATAGCCGTCTTCACCACCTTCGGATCGGAAGATACACAATGCAGGAAGATCGGGTTTTCAGTCGTCCACGGGGCGATCTTACGGTACATCCGCTTCAGGAAAAGCCCTTTCCGGTCACGGTCATCGCTGTCGAAAGGCATCAGCCAGGTACGGAAGCTACTGAACTTAGCACCGTCGGGGATATCTTCGTCCGGCCCCATGGGCAGTTTTACCTCCAGCAAGCAAGGAGTAAGCAGCGGATAATTACATTGTGAAGTATAGCGGGGGTCGGTATTCCAGAATTCCGTGCGGTCGGCCTCCCGTTCGGTAAAGCCGAGAAACGCCCAGTCGCTCTCGACATGGATATTCGGTTTCAGGAACTGCTCCGGCCTTTTGGCTTCCACCGGTGATTCCGGTTCTGCCATCGCCAGTTGCTCCAGGGTAAATTCATCCAGCGTGATTCCCATACCGCTCTTATTCTCGATCTCCATCCATTTACTGATACAGGGAATACCGTCATAGAGGGCATAATTCAGTTTCACCTTCACACCTTTCAGGTAATCCGGTCCTTCCAGATAGAAAGAAAGTACCTTCCCTGTCGTTTCGCCCGGCTTCACCAGCGACCAGCGTTTGTTCGCCCAGTCGATACGGGGAGACAGTTCAGTAATATCGAACCCGGTCACACGGAACGAATTCGGAAGGATCGTCAGACTGTCGACCCATTTATATTGCGTATAGCCATACTCAAACTGCCCGTCGAGGCCGCCAAGTGTATACACTTTATCATCGATTTTCAGAACACCTTCGTTACTGACGGCACGCAGCATACTTTCCCCTGTCATCTGGTTAACCAGGTCGACGGTCGCCAGGTTCGGATAGATACGGAAGATACGGCTTACCAATCCATTGGAAAGGACAATATCTTTGCCATTATGCGTCTGATACACGCCAGCCTTCACCCCTTTGGCATCGAGCAGCCAGTCCGACTCCGGACGCGCCACCGGCAAATCGATGGCAGGCAGAGCAGCAACCTTACTGCGCAACGCCCTTTCCACCTCAGCAGGCATTGTCTCGATAGCCCCTTTATAATCGGCATTCACCAGCGAAGGCTTGATCTCGTTATAAGAAAAAACAGGTTCGATCCAATCGGCATGATCACCGCTTACACCGTCGCCTCCATCTTCAACGACCAGTTCCAGTACGTCGATCCCTGAAACATCGAGCGACACCTCACGAGCTTTCTCACCTCCGCGGACCATGCCACTGTTATACAACTCCTTTCCGTCACCCACCAGGCGAAAGACAACGCTTCCCTTATCAAAGGAGCCATCACCGTCACCAACTCCGACAAACTGCTTCTTTCCTCCGGTACCGTCGGTCCGATAAAACAGCATCGTTCCGTCCGTCATCGGTATCTTACTGAAATCTTCTTTTTTATAATCCAGCGAACGGTCGTTCACACCCACCTTGCAGGTAAACAACCCGGTATTCTTCCGCAGACTCAGCTTGATCTTGCTGTTTGCCTGTACGCCTACCCCTTGTCCGAAATGCTCACCGCCCACCGTCAGTTTCTCACCGGTAACAGCTGCGTTCTTCATCGGCGAACCATACTGCTGGTAGGCCAGGGATAAATCCATATCCGGCAGGGATATTTTATTCTGGGCACTGATATCCCAGCTTGAAAAGAAAAATCCTCCCATAAGGAGAAATAAAGAGATCGTCTTTTTCATGTTAGTCAGAAATTAGAATATATATAAGTCCCCAAAGATACTTAAAACATCTCCGGAGACCGCATTAGTAATATACAACATCAAATCATCGCCTATTTTCCCCAGGCCTTATTCGGGGTATCCCCCATCCATAACTCCAACAAGCCTCCGTCCGAAAAGACTGCATGAGGTATCCGGAAAGAGTTGTATTCTTTTCCGTTAAGTCGTGCACGCTGGATATAACAATTGGCTGCCGAGTTATTGTAAGTCTTTATTTTAAAGGTTTTCCCCTTGTAATAATCAGTATCCAGCGAAATAGTCACCTCGTCGAACACCGGACTTGTTATATCGTATTGCGGATCACGGGAAGAACCGCCGTCCAAGGCAAACAACCCGATCGCCATCAATGAGCTCACGCCGCCCATCTGTCCCTGGTCTTCATCATGCCCGCCATATCCCCTGTCGGGAGTAACCGCCCCGTAAGCTTGTTCCTTCACCCGGCGCACCCAGTATTGAGTCAGCCAGGGTTTCCCGGCATGCGAAAAGACATGTGCATTCGAACAGCCGGGCTGATTCGCATAACTGACATAACCACTGCCGTATCCATAGACAAAATCTGTTGACTCCGACTGCTTGAAAGCAAAATCCAACTTACTGCAAAGACTGTCATTTCCTCCCATCAACCTTGCCAACACAGGGATATCGTGCGAAAGTCCGAACGTTGCCTGCCAAGCGTTGGCCTCTACATATCCGTTACCGCTCAACGGATCGGTATGTACCCATTCACCGTTTGCCTTCTTCGGCAGGATCAGTCCCAGTTCTTTATTAAAAGAAGCAGGCCAGCCTGTAGCCCGTTTATGGAAATAGTAATAATCGCTTTTCTTTCCCATTTTAGCTGCCATTTCAGCCAAAGCCCAATCTTCAAACGCCCACTGGATGGTCAGACCGGCATTACCGGGACAATATCCGTTACGAACATAAAAATCCAACTCCTTATCCATTCCCAAGGCCAGCATTCCTCCTTTGGAATGATTCCGTTTCATCGCCTTGAACGCTTTTTGCTGATCCCACTTCCTGGTCAGTCCTTTTTGGAAAGCACTCGTGATAAGTGAAGTTGCCGGACATCCCGTCATGATATACGAATAACCACCGGCACAAGGTCCGCGGGGAAGCAGATTTCCATTCACATCGTATTCCAGCAAAGAAGCCGCAAAATCATCCAATACCGAAGGATAAGCCAATCCCCAGAGCGTATTCAGGTTCCATTGTGTCAACCAAAACGCATCGGAGTTATACATATGATGTTTCACCTTCCCTTCCCGGTCCTTAGCCAGTTGCCTTACATGGAAACGAATATTTTTCGTCTGTGCCCCTACCCGGGTACCATCCGTATAATCCGGATATTCACCGTTATAATCATCCAGCTTATGCCTTCCCAGTAAAGAATGCCACAAATCGGTATAGAACTTCATTTGTTGGTCATGGCTTCCTCCTTTCACATCGATCCGTCCCAACCATTCATTCCATTCCTGCTGTGACTCCTGCCGTACCCGGTTAAAATCCCAGTGGCTGCAATCCTGCTCCAGGTTCTCCCAGGCATTGTCCGTACTGACATAAGAGATAGCCACCTTCATCAGTACCTGTTCGCCCGGTTGTACCTGATAATTCGCTTTCACACCTGAAGTGGGAGCATCATGATAACTCATTCCCTGGTTTCTCGGAATACTTTCCCCGGCTCCCTGCAACTCGCTGATATCTTTGAACTGCTCCGATCCGACCCAGCCGTCCAACGACTTGAAAGGAGTATCGAATGTAACGGCAAAATAAATCCTGACCACCTCGGGACCGCCCCACAAGCGTCCGGTCGTATCGAAATAGCCTTCCACACCTTCATTTCCCTTTTTATAAACATGGGCATTTACCATTGTCGAAGTGCCGACATAACCACCCAGGTTCAGCAAAATATCAGCCGGATTTTCCTCCGTATACGTAAACCGGTAGAAGCTGACGCGATCGGTAGCTGTCTGCTCCACCCACATTTTATAAGTATCCAGAAACAACCTGTGATAACCCGGTTGTACAATCTCTCCCTGATGCAGGAAAGAAGATTTCCAGGACTGTTCTCCTCCCGTCGGGTCCACCTCGCCCGTCACCGGCATCACCGTCAACCCGGACAGCATCCAGCAATGGATCTGCGGGAACCCCAGCACTTCCGTCGAATTATAATTATACCCGCCTCCATACTGATTCTTGTTTCTTGTCAGAGGCGCCGCCCCTATCATCCCATAAGGTTGATTCCCTGTGATAAAGAAAAATACCGTCCGCGGGCAGTCTCGATATAAGGATTTACCCAGGATACATGATCCGTATAATCATCGGGAGAAGGAAACACCTCGATCTCCGAAAGCCCTACCTGCGTACCGGCGGCATCAGTCACCTCGAACCGTACCCACTCGACCTTCCGCGACTCAAACTCAATCTCTTTGGGAGTCCCGTCATTAGCCATTCCCCAGACATTGATCGTACTACCGTCACTGAAATGCAATACGCCTCCGGCTACATGTGCCTCCATGGCCGGACGGTCATACAGAATAATTTTATTGATATTCACGGGGCGTTCCCAGTCCAACTGTATCCAGGGATAATCGATCTGTCCCCAGAAAGTCTCCGTACTTTTAGATACCCATTCCCCTTTTCCCGGTACCCGTATCAGGCCATCGGTCACCTTTGCCGCATCGTGACCGGCATCAATCGAAGAGGAAGCCGATACACGTGCTTGCGGGGCAATATTATAAGGCGTAGCCCAACTAATAGCCGGATAACTCCCCAGCAACATCAACAAAAAGGAGAATAAATTTATTATTTTCTTCATATGGAAGCACTTTATAATCCAATACAAATATAAGTCGTTATCGCCTTAAAATCAACAAAATACACGTTTATTTTCGAAGAAAATTATTGTCCTGTAAGGCTTGGGACACCCTGTGGGACAACAAACTAAACAATAAGCTTATTCCCCTACCTCTTATGAATAAGCCCATTAACTCATCCTTCAAAACAACTCCGATAACATCACTGGGACAACCGCATGGACACCCTCTTAAATATATAAATAATAATATATATAAAACTGTTTTTTTAATTTGAAAAAAGCAACACTACTGTGCCAACCAACTTGACACTATAGTGCTACTTACCATAGCACTATAGTCATACAACCAATAGGACTATAGTTTGACCAAAAACCCCCATTTCATCGAGGATTTTTCTTATTTTATGACGAAATCCGTACCTGTTGAGACCTGTATTTTAATACCTGCTAATACGAGCCACGAAGCCACCGCCCGACATCAATTCTTCTTTAAGCCGCTGGCCGGAACGAACTTTACTATCCTTAACCTCAATCAACTTCCGGTTTCCGGGAGTATCCGATGCTATTTCCATCTTATATTTTCCTTTAGGCAGGAAATCCAGTTTTATATCGAGCATTTTCGGTTCTTCCCCGTTGAGCACCGTCAGATACCACACATCTCCTTTTCTACGTGCCAAAGCAGCCAGTTTCCCGATCTCGCTTTCGGGCAATACAACCGTTTCATCCCAAGTTACAGGGACACTTTCTATAAACGAGCGACCCGGTGACGACAACATGTCTTCCATATCCGCTGCAAAGATCAACATCGGCGAAGTAAACATATAGATAGACGACAACTGATGCGCGAAAGTCACCGAAGGATGACAAAAAGCACGGAAATTCATCGGCGTATAATCGGCCGGGCCGACCAGCCAACGGGTAAAAGGCAATACGGTATTATGATACGGCCAAGGTGGTCCGGGAGCCCAGCTATTTTCGCCACCGACACATTCCAAGCCTCTTACAGCCTCTTTTGCCAGTAGATTCGGGTAGGTATACGAATCTCCGGTAGGTTTATTTACACCGTGGAAGATCACCATCAGCTTTTCTTTGGCGGCATCCTTCAATATGTTTTCCATCAGGTTTACCGTAAAAGCATTCTCGGTATGAAAAAAGTCTATCTTTAATCCTTTTACACCCACTTCGGCGCATTTCTTCATAAAGCCTGCACGTTCAGCCGGATCGACCAAACCTATATCCGACTTGTTGCCAAATCTGGGAGATGAGGCTCTCCATACCCAGATATCTACATTCTTCTCACGGGCATAATCGACCAACTCTTTCAGCATCTCCCATTTTGTCCGGCCGTTAGCCTCTTTCTCTGTCTGCTGCCACAATTCCCAGCCATCATCCACTACGACCGACTCTATACCTAATTCGGCACATCCATCCACATATTTCTTATGGTTGGCTATGCTCAAACGGTCGTTACCTTCCACCAACCACGTGAATGTAGCCCTACCAGGCTTAATCCAATCCGTTTTCGCACCGTCAGGGAAAAGCGTTTTATCAGGTTGGTCGGATACCTGGGCTATAATCCGGTTATTCACCAGACCGTTCAAATCTTTTGCCAGCATAAGGACACGCCAGGGAGTAACAATTTCCCGGCTCCCCTCTTTCGGAGACACGATCCACGGTATATCACGCACTTCTTCATGCCAGTATTTCGTAGGCGGAAGGCCGGTAACTATCCCTGTTTCCATATGTCCCTTATTCTCCACATATCCGAACCGGACACAGTTCGGAGCCGTCCCCAGCAAGACAGCTCCATGATAATTAAACAGATTTGCTTCCGTTATCGCCGCATAAATCCCATTCGGCAGACGAAAGGTCGCAGGCGGAGCCAGCAATTCACCTTCTATATGATCGGTCTCCCGTTCCTGATATTCTTGTAGCCAGCCATATTGGAAAGGGCCACTGGCATACCAGGCTTTAGTTTGCGATGGAAAGATAAATGAGGTCTCTTCCCCATAAATACATACAGGTCCATCTGCCGGAACGCGGTAACGCAGGGCAATCCCGTCAGGAAATATCCAGGCATCCAAAAAGAAACGGCTACCATCGACTTGTTGGAACTCATAGACCAGGGTATTGTTCTCCTTTTTCTCCTTGCTCAACTGTTGAGCATCTTTTCCTAACAAACGGTGATCAACATTCAAACCTAAAGGTGCTTTCCGGATAACTGAATTTTCCTCATAAGAGACATCCAGCACCAATTGTTTATCGGCGTTCGCCTCTATTTTCAACTTTACCGGGGTAGCACCGGTAACAGCGTCTACCGCCTCTCCTTTCGCCACCAGACTTATATTCAATAAGAACAGAGTTATGGCTAAAAACTTCGTTATACGATTATTCATCTTAAGTTATATTAGGCTTCAAAATATTGAAATGGTAAAAATAAGAAACAAATCCAATAGGTACTTTTATAAAATACGGGTATTATTTTGCAAAATCCGAGATTAAGGAAAGAAAACTATCCGCACCTCATAAAGATAGCGGATGCGATTAAATAAGCAACGGAAATGATAGAATATTCTGTTTTCTTGTGTTTTACTAAAAAAATTATCCTTACTTTGCCATGACAAATTAACCACTATAAAGAGAGGTTCCGCACGTCTTCAAAAAATCAGTCCTGCGAAAGACTTCGGCAGGACTGAACTTTTCAACTAGATTACAACTGTAACCACAGCCTTCGGGGCAATTATCAATTCCGATAATTTATGTTCTCCCGTATATTCCAGATTTTTATCCATATCAGTAACATACATTTTCCCTTTGGTTGAATTACCACATCTAATCTTCACTTCTTTCTGCTTATCCTCATAATTGATAAAGACCAACACTACCTTTTCCCCATCCGTATAAGCAGAACTCATTAACGAAGTTGCCGCCTCCAGTTCAGAAATTTCCGGTTTTCTATCCAACGAAATCCTCCACATTCCCGGACGAATAAACAGACTAAAATTACCTGTCGCCCACAGCATCTTCGTAGGACTTACAATTCCGTCATATTTCAAACTTTCGGCTGTTGAATGCTCTTTAGGCTTCAACTGGATAGGAACATCTTCACCCAAAGAAACAGCAGTCCACCACTGCCATGCCGATGCATTGGCTACCGCCAAATCAGTATGGATAATCCGTGCAACATATAATCCAAGATTCAGACTTTTGGCAGGGGAAGGTTCACCGGATATTTCATCATTTTTCTCCAAAATACAATATTCCGAAGCCCAGAACTTAGTACCATTATCAGCCGCCGACAGAGCCCCACGTATTTTCTGTCTCAATCCAACCAATGTTTTCGCCGGGTAAGCACTCCAATAATCATGGGCAGAAACACAATTATACACATTGGGCATCCCCATAATATTGTACTGTCCTTTACGAGTAAAAAACTCTTCTATGATATTATCCGGCATTGCCAGACTGGTGTCGCAGTCGAACAAATACTTCATATCAGCCGCCTCTCCAAACACAATTTTCGATGAAACGCCATGTCTGGTTAATGCTTTATCCAATTCTTCGACAAGCATATAAGCATCTTGATTGGTTGCAAAACTACCTTCCTGCCACTTATTTTCTCCCCAATCAATCTGAGGTTCATTTATAGGACTTATATACCTGACATTAAAACCTTCATCAATGAAATGCCTGGTTGTTAACGCCAGAAAATGGGCAAAATCATCGAATTTGTCATGCTGCAAATTAATCCTCTTCTTATCCGACGCCAATGTCGAACCACTTCGCGTCATAAAATAAGGAGCCGAATTGGTAAAAAACAGAAAGTCATCGACTCCTCTTTCTTTTGCCGCCTTCATAAACCACTGCTGTCCGGCCTGCTTACTAAAATCATACGAGCCATCCGGTGATAAAAAACACTCTGTACGATTCCAGGTGCTCGTGACTTCTTTATTTTCCCGATTTTCAAAACTCCCGGCACCAATATTCACTCTCCAGTTACTCAGACCTATACCAATCGGATTTCCGTTGGTATCCATCTTCGTACTAAAAAGTAAGTCAGCAATCCTTTCGCGTTTTTCCACCGGCCAATACCGACCGACAAAAGCGATCCTCCAGGCATCCGATGCCCCGAAATTATCGATCACCTGATATTTTATATCTTTCCTTACCTGAAACATCACCGGTTTCTCTTTCTTTTGCGTAACTCCGGCAAAAAGATTCGGAATAATACAGGCAGAAAGAAACAGCAAACCTAGATATCTTTTTAATAATCCATATACCATAATCATTCCTTTTATTCAAAATTTGTTTGAACCAGATTCGGATTTCGGTCTAGTTCCGATTGTGGTATAGGAAGATAAGTATTTTTGAAGGAACGTATTTCCAATACGACTTTATTCTCCTCTCCAGTTTTGATAACAACCCGTTCTTCCTGAGGAATATTCGTATCCATAATGACTGTACCATAGTTGGTTGCATAAATAGGTCCGTTAAGTACTTCTTTTGCAATACCCCATCGTACGATATCACTACGTCTTAATCCTTCGAATGCAAACTCAACGCGTCTCTCACGCCTTAACAACTCACGCAAGGTTGCCTGTGTCGAATATTTATTTCTATCTACCATCGGCATCCCGGCACGTTTCCGCACCTCATCCATCAAATTGCAGGCTTCATCAAGATCTCTGTTGAGCTCGATCAATGCTTCTGCCTTTGATAAAAGCACCTCGGCATAACGAAAAACAATAAAATCGAGTCCTGTATTGTTGATATCCGAATATTGCGTAAGAGGCGACATATATTTACAGCATGTATATCCCGATTGTGAAGCATTACGTGAATCATTTGCATTATCCTTGTTCGGTTTCCCGTCTATAGTCCTATCGAGTGTATTATATATTCTGTAAACGCCGTTAGGATTCACCCAATCTGCTCCGGAGTACAAAACTGTTGCATAAAAACGGGGATCTCTATTCTTATAAGGATGAACCGGGTCATATTCTCCGTTTTTTTCAGCTTCTTCGATCGTCAGACCGGAAGATGTTTCATAAGCGTCGACCAAGCTTTGTATAGGAACAAATGCCGACCATCCCCCGTCGTTCGCATTACAAAATTCAATAATTGTCTGATTCTTATAATCATTCTCCACCTTTTTAGCAGCCAGGATAATCTCGCAATTATCTTCATTCGCTTCTTTAAACAAATCAGCATAAGGAGTCGTTCCGGCAGTAAACAAATTATAAACCCCCAGTTTCTCTATTTCATCGGCTGCTGCAATCGCTTCTTCATACTGCTTGTAATACAAACACATTCTCATTTTAAGTGCCAATGCCGCCCCTCTTGTGATACGACCAGACTCTTTAGGTGTAACATCCAAGTTTCCATCTGCCGAAAGCTCATTCAATTCATCCAATATAAATTTAACTATATCAGTTTCGGGCGATGCCGGTATTTTGGATTCTTCCAATGTAGATATAACTTCTGTTACCAAAGGAATATCTCCATAGGCTGTCGCCATCATATAATATCTCCAGGCACGAAGAAAGCGAACCTCATTCCTCAGTTGTTTCAGCCTGTTCGGATCTTTAAACGGAACTTCGGTGTTTTCGGTAAGAGCCAAGAAATTATTACAACGAGTGATCAAAGTATAATCAAACCATCCGATTCCTGGATTTGAATGCGTCGCTTTTCCGTTGGCATAAGCAGACCAATTCGTATTGATGGCACAATAGCCATTATCACTAAACACATCATTATAAACAGTAAACGTCTGATCCACATAGCCATCATAACAACCGACCACTAACATTTCAATATCTTTTTCTGTTTTCGGGAAAGTAGCAGTCGATAAAGAATCTTTAGGTGCACGATCCAGAGAACAAGAAGTAACCAGAATACCTATAATGAATAAAAATAATATCTTTTTCATACGATTAATCTTTATAAAGTGATAGAAATTCCAACCGAATTAGTTGTTATATGCGGATAATATGCTCCCCAACCGCTCGGAGCCTCAGGATCGATTCCTTCCGGACATTTTTTTATTGTCAGCAGATTTTGTCCGCTGTAATAAATACGGACAGAAGTTATCTTCATATTAGTACACCATGTCTTAGGGAATGTAAAGCCTACCTGTACATCCTTCAATCTCAGATAATTCGTATTGACCAGCCAGAAATCAGAAGTTGTCACTTCCGGCATATTATAAGTTCTGAATTTGGATGCACGCGGCATTTTATTCGTCGGATTTTCAGGAGTCCACCTATCCAACCACAACTTAGAAGGATGACCTGAATCACCGTTAAATTCACCGTACATTTCATCCGTAAAATAACGGGCAACGCCTGCCGCCCCTTGGAAGAATAAAGAGGCATCAAATAACTTCCATTTAGCCCCCAGATTAATACCAAATGTAAACTTAGGATTTTCTGAGTTCAGAATAATCTTATCCTTTTCATCGATGACATTATCCTTATTCCTATCGACCAGCTTAATGTCTCCTGGTATCAGACGTGCATTGTCAATCATCGTATATTTAGGAGCCTTATCTATCTCTTCCTGACTCTGGAAAATTCCGTCAGACTGGTAACCGTAGAATGCCTGATACGGGCGACCAACCATTGTTATGGTGCGGCTACCTTTCTGGTCGTCGAGGTCTCCCAGTGACAATACTTTGTTTTTATTATAGGCAAAATTCACACCGGCATTAAAAGCCACCTGACTAATCTGCTTATTATAATTCAGAGAGGCCTCAATACCTTTATTGCTCATCTCACCGATATTGTCATAATATCCTCCGTAACCAAAGGTAGTAGGAACATTAACCTGCATCAAAATACCCGTCGTTTTACGATTATACCAATCAAGAGTCATCGACAACGAATTCAGTACAGTCATATCCAAACCAACTCCCCAGGTATAGGTTGTCTCCCATGACAAGTCATTTATTTTATTATTTGTCTGTGCTGCTCCAGTATTGATTACATTACCAAAAGGATATTTAGGAGATGTAGAATATGTATTAATATACGGATAATAATCATTCGGAATTTCCTGATTTCCTAATACACCCCAGGAAGCTCTGACTTTCATATCATCAACAAAAGTACGTGTACCAGCCATAAAATCCTCATTAGATAAACGCCAGGCTCCGGAGAAAGAAGGGAACCATCCCCATCTATATCCTTTAGCAAAACGGGAAGAACCATCCCCTCTGATATTACCTTCGAACAAATATTTATTATCAAAATTATATTTAGCTCTTGCAAAGAATGAATTCATGGCAAGTTCACGGGTATATCCGCTATTAGTCATTCCGACAACCGAACCTCCGTTCAGGTCGGTTACATCCGAAGAAGGAAAGTCTTTCCTGTAGGCTTTCGTTTCCTTGTATTTATACAATTCCGAATGGAAACCAGCCAATAGATTAACCGTATGCTTTTCTATAAATGTCTTATCGTAAGTCAACATAGCATCTGCTTGTGTACGGTTATTCGTATAATAAGATTGTGTATACTGGGTAGGTCCGTCATATTTGGCTTCATTATATTGAATTTCTTTTCTATACAAATTATAATCCTGATTTTGTACATAATATGAACCGTTCACTCTGGCTACCAATCCATCCAGAATATCATAAGAAAATTCCGCAAAAGCTGTAATATAGTCATTCTGTCTTTCACCTTTTGCCCCCGAATCCTGGAAAGCAATCGGGTTACCATCACTGATTGTTCCATATGTACCATCTTCATTCTTATAGGGAACCATCGGAGATATTCTATTTACTTGGCGGTAAGTCTGTTCGCTTGTTCCCGAATCCCAGGATATCGGATTTGTAGGCTCCTGAATCAAAGAATTGACATAATCCAGATTTATTTTGGATTTTAACCGCTCTGTAATTTTCATATCCAAGTTTACACGCAGGTTGAACTGCCTGCTTGCTGCATTTTTCACTATACCTTCCTGTTTAGAATATCCCAGCGAAGTACGGTAATTTACCCATTCGGTACCTCCACCGACACTTACATTATGCCGGTTGGTAAATCCGGAACCCACAAAGAAAAGTTTATTCCAATCTGTATTTGGATGTCCGTACGGATCGGTTCCATTTGCATACAAGTCGATATCGGTCTGAGAATAAGGCATACGCTTTGTAGCCTGTTCCGGGGTAGCACCTTCGGATATAGCACCCCAATATTCTGCTTCATTAGTCAACTGAGCTAATTCTGCCGAACTGGTACGCGGCATCAATTCCGAAGGGGAAGACCACCCGAAAAGAGCGTTGTAATTGATCTTGGGAGCCCCCTGTTTTCCCCGCTTCGTGGTAATAAGAATTACCCCGTTAGCAGCTTTAGAGCCATATATAGCAGCTGAAGCAGCATCCTTCAAGACAGATATACTTTCGATATCCTGTGTATCCACTATATTCATATCTCCTTCGATACCATCAATCAATACCATCGGTGTCGATACATTGAAAGAGCCGACACCACGAATAAGTATTTTGCCGGCATCCATACCCGGTTGTCCTCCACTATTTGTAATAGTCATACCCGGAACCAGGCCCTGTAATCCCTGAGAGACATTGGATATTGCACGATTAGCCAAAGATTCTGAATTTACGGTAGCCACCGATCCTGTCAGGTTTACTTTTTTCTGGCTGCCGTATCCGACAACGACTACCTCATCCAACGCCTGAGTATCTTCCTCCAAAATGACAGTCAATACTGTATTGTTCCCCACTTTTACTTCTTTAGGACGATAACCTATATAAGAAATCTCAAGAGTCGAACCTTCCGGCACTTCTATATCAAAATTACCATCCAGATCAGAAATTACTCCATTTACGGTTCCTATCTGAACAATATTTGCTCCTATAACAGGTTCGCCATTCGCATCTGTTACGGAACCTTTCACTGACTTATTTTTACCTGTACTCGTATTTTGAGGCTCAGACTCGGCAAGAACTACCTGAGTATCCCCTTTTATAGTATAAGAAACAGGAATCTGCCCCACAATCTGTCCCATCACGGCTTCAATACCCTGATCGTTCACTTCAACGGTAATCGGAGTAGTCATACCAGGAAGTCCTTTCTTATAGAAAAAGCGGTATTTGCTCACCTTTTCAATTTGCTTCACCACTTCCGAAGCGGGTTTGTCTTTGATATGTATGGTTATCTGAGCGTGAATCTCCAGCAACGGAAAGGTTAACAAGATTGTCAGAAAAACCATCTGTTTAAATAAATGCTTCATGTTACTCATTTTTCTTTTAATTAGAAATAAGATGTAGATAAAATAAATGTTTGTAACTTTGTAAGCAGAAGAGTCCCGTTAACAACGGCCGGTCTCCTACATCGGCTGTATCAACATAAGGGATATCTGCAAAAACAGTAATGAGGAGGTAGCTCGAAAGAGTTACCTCTTTTTGTTAATTTTTTATTCCTTTCTCATAGGCGTTGTATTAGATTAGACATATTCGTTTTATTTTTCCGTACGGTTAACTCCTGCTAAGGAACCCTCTTTCTCAAAAATACAGTATCTCCTTTATTTTCATATACAACCGGAGTTGTCAGGTTAATAATGTCGATAAAGTTTTCAAGGTTGTTATTTCGAATGGTTCCTATGTAACATACTTTTTTCAAAGATTCGTCTTCTATACATATTGTTGTATTATACAGGCGACTCATAATATGGGTTATCTCCTCCAAAGACTCACCGTCAAATGTGATCTCATTTTTTCTCCAAAGAGCTATATTCTGCATACTCTCATCTTTGTACCGGGAAAAACTTCGGTTCAATAAATCGACCTTAACCGACTCATGCGGCTTGAGGATTGCCACATGACGATCATAGCTTACCCTGACAGAACCGGAAAATAACGATGCAATAATTTTATTATCATTCTGATACGCATTAACATTGAATGAAGTCCCCAAAGCTTCGACCTGCATACCTTTTGCTTCTACAATAAAGCGTTTATCCGGATTTTTGGCCACTTCAAAATAGGCCTCTCCTACTAATGTTACGTTACGTTCTTTCAAGCCATAATCTGCCGGATAACTAATTTTTGTATCGGAGTTCAGCCACACTTTCGTACTATCAGGCAAAGTAATGAATGCCCGTTGCCCTTTTTCTGCCAATACCGTGAAATTCTGTGTCGACAGTTGCTTTTGTTTATCGTTCATACGATAATTAACCAGGCCTAAAACAATGATAATACAAGCTACCGCAATCTGTGGCCAAACCTTCCATGAAAAACGTGAACGTAATAAAATAGTTTTAGTTTTCTTCTCATCCAACTCCCGGCTCAGCCTGCGGTACATACGTTCCTGTACATCCCTGGGCATCTCATCCGGACTCTCTTTCCATGCTGTCTCAAAAAGCATGAAAAACTCCTCTTTGGATGCGCACTGCCGGAACCATTCCATCAACTGCCGGTTTTCTTCTTCGGTAGTCGTACCTGCTATCAGACGGTGAAGTAATTCTATTCTCATTATTAATCCGTTTATATATTATAGTGGGATAAATATACCTACTACTTAGTCAAAAGATAAAACAAGCTCATTTTTAACTTTAGTTCACAAACAAGCTCTACTTAAAGACAAGGAATATTCAGAAAAGAGGGAAGTCCGTTTTATAAGGAAAGATAGATAAGAATAAAAGCGACCGCTTTATTTCCAAGCACTTTACGAAGTTCTTTCAGAGCCTGATAGATATGTGCTTCTACCGTACGTTCGGACAAGGATAGTTTTTTCGCAATTTCTGCATGCGACAAGTTTTCAAAACGGCTCATGATAAATACTTTTCGCCGCATTTCCGGAAAGGAAGAGATGACATTGAAAATATATTCTCGTAAGGAGTCGGCTTCAATCGCATCTTCTTCCGAGTTGGAGATCAGTTTCGCATCCCTGATTTCTTCCACCGGAAGGTTTCTATGAAGGGCTTCTTCCACATATTTATAAGCTAAATTACGGGCGATGGTCGAGATATAGGCTTCAAAGTTAAGCTCAGGTAATATATTTCCACGCTTTTCCCAAATAGTCAGGAAGAGTTCCTGAACGACATCTTCAGCCAAATCTGCGTCATTCAGCAAATACAGAACGGTGTTGTATGCCTTCGGACTGTATCGCCAATAGACAGTATTAAAAGCATCCCTGTCTCCCTCCTTCAGACGATATAAAAGTTCACTATCCATGTTTATACTGTAATTCTCCTCATTAAATAGCTGTCAGGTTAACAATTCGGCAAAAGATAATTATTTTTCACCTAGCAACATATCCTAATTCCGATACAAATATAAACCTATTATTATTATTACAAATAGTATTTGCCAATACATGAACCACAAAGTTATAAACAACCGGATCACAGTTATTTCTTGGAAACCGTCACATATCGTAAAAGTTCGCAATGCCCGCTGACATCCATTATTCCTTTTTTGAACAATTCGCTTTTCAACCTCTTAAACGAGACTTCTCCAAAGTTATGTAATGTTTTCAACCTTTCTATCTCTTCATTTTCTAAAATATATCTCACTAAATCTTCCAACGTATCTATATGATTATCTCTTAAGGCATTATAGGTCCTTGTATCCAGATCAAGAGAGACAGTCAATGGCTTCTTCAGCAAAAGTTGCTGGTTCTCTAATGAAATCTTTTCCCCGGCAAACTTCATTCGCAAGTCTTACTCAGACTGCAGTTTCTTTATTCTGGCATTCAATGATATTATCTTCGATTTCAGTTCCCAGATTTCCTTATCTTTCTTTTCGCTCTCATCCAGATAACTCCTAATAAATCCGGTTTGACTACCGATATCCACCAGGGCTTCCTGAAATATGATCTTTACTTTGCGTTGTGTAATTTTCAGATGTTTTGCCACCTTTTTAATACTTATATGGGTTGCCAACGCATGGAATACGAATTTTTTGTTCTCAGAGTTAAGCAAGTTGCGCATTTCCGTTATAATAAACAGATATTCCGGAGTGAGCTTTTTAAATGATTCATATACAACATCTTTTTCGGTCACATATTTTTTGGGGGGTACAGGTTGTGGCTGTGCTTCTACGTGTTGTTGCTCAGGCACGGAAGGTTGTTCTTCGGGTGTTGGAGAGACAATAAGAACTTCTTCCTGCAACGTTGCGTCAGGAGCTGTAAATGCGTTATTTACAAGACAAAGCTTCTGTTCTCGGGTAAAAAGAAGTTTTGCATAATCGCGTAATCTAGTTAACATACTCATCATAACATAAATAGTTTAGTTAAGTCAAAATATAAAGAATGTGATATTACTATCTCAGCCGAAATTAGAACCGGGGATAATTTATGCAAACTGAAATAAAACTTTAAAATACCTTTTTTCCATAATTATAACGGAAGGAAGTCAACGCCATGGCTTCTAAAACATTCCCCACAGGAACAAAGGTAACAGATATGATTAAAAAAACAACAGATTACGGTAAGAAAATCAATGCTAAAGATTAAAACTGCCCTATCCTCGCGAACCAGACAGCTATTTACATATTTGAATATATTGTATATTATTTCAAATATGAATAGTTGGGAGCTTATAAAAAAGCCCTAACCCCCTTTTAATGTTTACCAATCCTATCTCCTTTCGCATCTTCTACATATATGAATCCAAAACCTGTTATCTTCTTTTTACAAAGAAAGCCAGAATATCCCATGCCCCAATATTCATGGCTAGGTAAAATACATAAACATCTGAATATTTTACATAGCATGGAGGAAAAGAAAAAAGCAGGACAGATTGTTATTTCCCATATGATAAGTAAGGACTTTATCGTTTTGTCCTTATATTTGTCTCAAATAAAATAAGTTCGATATGGAAAAAGAAACAGAAGAGAAAACCGGAAAGAACGTTCACCAAGGTGCGAACGTTCGCAGATTACGTAATATAATGGGTGTCAAACAAAGCTCATTGGCGGAAATGCTCGGTACCACGCAGCAAAAGGTTTCACGCATCGAAAGCCAACGGGTGATCGAACAAAATATGTTGATCCAAATCGCGAATATCCTCCATGTTTCCCCCAAGATTATTGAAGAACTGGATGAGAACCCGCTGTCAGTTGTTATTGAAAATAATAATTTTGAAAGCGGAAGCTATAATACAGGAGTTGATAACTCGAATGTTGGAGAAGAAAATCATCACAACACGATTAACAATCCCCTGGACAAAATAATGGAATTGAACAAACAGACCACCGATCTTTTTGAACGCATGCTGGCTGTTGAGAAAGAAAAATCCGCCTTGCTAGAACAATTGTTGAAGGAAAAGGGGAAATAAAGCCTGCGCTATTATAGCACATATCTTGTCAGATATAAAAAATATAACCGACCTCGTAAGGGTAGGTTTGAAATCTACCCCTACGAGGAAATCGGCTAAAAAAGCATCCGGCATTTATCTACCGGTTATACTTTCTTTATTACCCAAGGACTTGAATTCTACCTCCACAGAAGGAGCTTTTGAAGAAGAGAAGTCGCATTGTACCGTCACATTGTTTTTCCCCTTTCCCCATGCAGTAGTTTCGGATACGGCAAAGCTTTTACGAGGCTTCCAGTATTCATCACATACATATACGGAATTGCCATCGCAATAGAGTTTGTCGCCCGCTTTCAATATCTCTTGCACTTGGATCGGAGCACAACCTTCCACCAATATTTGCAGGTTGGTGATTTGTGTACCCGCTTCGTCTCCGGCTTTTATCGCTGCATAGAATTGTACTGGTTGCTTCTCATACGGATTATCGAAAGTAAACTTACTTAACAAAGGTTCTCCCGTTTGTACCGAACGATACTTATGGACATTATCTCCTTTCAAAGTTACTTCATACAAGTTCCAAGCATTATCACCCGCTTTCTCCAAATGGAATTCGTTTTTAGGGTTCTTCATCTTCTCTCTTTGTGCAGCTGTCAACAAATGATTGTTACGTACTTTCTGCCATTCACGGATGGCCTCAAAGAGGTGACTCTTAAAACCGCTCTGTTCGATGCTTTCGTCTACACGCAACAAATAGCCGGCATCAAAAGCGGCACTACGTGCCTGGATCCATTCAATATCTTCCGGTCGATAAGTCTGTTCCAATTTAAACCAACCCAACATACCCGGCATCAAGTTACGCTCGAAATAACGCTGGTTCTCCAAACGGTAATTGACCTGGCTTTCACGCAAATTATCGTACCAAGGTTCTCCCCAGTTCATGAAAGAATAGATATGCCACCAATAATGGAACGGTGATGAACCACAAGAGATAATACCTTTCTGATCCAGGTCGTCAAACCATTGTTTCAGGAACCTGGAAGCTCCATATAAACCATGTCCCGTAGGTGATCCACCGTAATAACCGTCGAAGTCCATCAATCCGACTCCCGTTTCATTGCACACTTCAGCCAAACGTTTAGCAAAAACATCACTCAAATGAATATCTGGAAAGAGACCGCTATAACAATTATTCAGCAGCTTATCAATCTTATCGCCTGCCTGATGAGCCGTAGGCTTCGTTCCGAACTGTCCACGCGTACAATCCAGCAGTTTATAAGGCTTCTCTGTAGTTACCTTCCGATACGACACAATCTCCGTACCTATCTTTGCCGAATGCGTTTCACCCAAATAGGTAAAAAATTCCGGTGATTCAATTTCTATATCCTTATCCGTTGCACTGATCTCTTTTGTCAAAACGGAACTTCCTGAAATGGCAAGGCTATCGCTGGGAACAGGAGAGACATACGGATCATGCGTAGAAGTAAACATCGTCAGCGTATGTACGCCGATTTCAATGCCACGAGCTTTCGCCTTGTCGGTAAAAGCTTTAATTTGCTCTGCTCCCTCCGGAAAACGAGAGGTGTGTAAATCAAAATGTCCCCAGCTTTTGAATATGTCTCCGATATGAACCAAATTGAAGTTACAAGAATCGGCATAATTCAATGCATTATCCAACGAACGACCCTCATATAACATATAAGCCGGATTCTGGAGCTTCCGTTTTTTGATCCACTCTCCGTTCATCATCGGATGTGGCAATCCTTCCCCTACCTCAATCTTACCGATGACATCGACAGCTTCCGAAGATGGTGCGGCAAACAAGGCAATAGAACTTCCTATAAAATCCTGATCCAAAGCCGTCACAGTCTGTCTTCTCCCTATATAGTCTATCACTTTTTCTTTTCGCCAATCACGTGCGAAAAATTGAATATCACTACCATACGGACGTGCAACAGCCGCATTCCCCCTTATCATACGTACATATTCGGGCATATCTCCTTCTTCATTCACATTGATGTCGTACGTTTGCTGTCCGATCTTATCTTTCAAATCATCGGGCACCTCTTGTCCCGGCAGAGGATCAATGTAACAACCACCTGTAGCATCATCCCCCAAATGAGGTCGTCCCTCTGTCGTATTTATGCCGAGAGCCTGTACACCGACAGCAAAAGTCGTATCACGCACCACTCCTACCGTCTCTCCTATATATTGAGATATATTGGTTGCATACGGTCCCCAAGCTATGGCATCAATCCGGTCACGATTACTTAATGAAACCAGAACCAGGCGAATATATCCGTCTTTCACTTCTTTTGAAACAACAGCTTCCGACTGGTTTGCAAAGGTTAGCACCCATTTATCTCCTTCGACTTTCAGGTTGGTGGGCATGATGTATTCTTTTCCATCATAGAGACTCAACAAGGGAGATGCCCCCTCTTCCGCCAGATAATTCACGCCTGTTCCGTTATCTGCTATCTGGCGAATAAAACCTTTTCCATCCACACTGAATGTTGCGTATTGGGTCGAGAGCTCATCGACATACGATTGTTTGCATGAGCATAATATCAAAAATGCAACAGCACAAATACTACTAATTTTTCTAAATCTCATAAGGCCACAAATTAGATTATCAGATTTCTTAATTTACATATATTTACTACACAAAAATAAAGACAACCATTCACATTAAACATAGCAAATAATTGCCTATTCAATGGATTATTACTGTTTACTGGTGTCCGGCTATTAATCCTTAAAAGAGACATAATACCGAACATACTTGTTATTATTTGGATATGGATGAAACTGGGCAAATCTTATATTTGTAATATTGAGGTTTATGTTCAAAATGAACTTGATCAGCTAAAGGGACTTGGTTTATCACTGTTATGATATTTCCATTCTTATCTATAGCTTCTATATCTACGCCTAACTCCGAAAATCCAATTAAAGACAAATTGAAATCAACCTCCTCTAAATCCTTCAGAGGGATGATTTCCCATCCAAATTTTTCTTTCTTCAACATATAAGAACCCTTACCTCCAAATTCTCCCTTTTCTACTTCCCCATACGTATCAATATAGAATAAATGATCAGAATAAACCTTATCAAGTAATTTACCTGTTGATGAGCCAGGGTTTGTAGAAGAAACAGAAAACAAACGGCTTCCAGGCAAAACAGCCAAAGTTCCATATTTAGGTAATGAATAATCATGGTTATCTTCTTTAACCAACCACGGTTGATCGGAAAAGTTGGCATAAATCTTCAAACCACTATTATATTCAACCTGGATACAAGGAGATTTTAACAGATCTTTTTTGATTGCATCTGAAGATGACACATAAGATTTTCCATCAAAATACCGGATACTTTTCACCGGAATCATCGAATAGCTATTTTGGAATGGTTGCAAGAAAGCATATCTACGAACTGCATCAAAACCATCAGACAAAATACCGATATTACCGAAAGCGTAAGCATAAGCGACATAGGCCTCGTTAGAGACATTAGACATTCCATCCATTTCCAATGGATTAATCTTCAACAGTTGAAAATCAGGAAATATAGGCAAACTATGATTCATATGTGAATAATTCCCATCTAATAATCCTGCATAGAACCAATGTGTGCCACCTTCCGAATAAACTGGACCTTGATAGGCGCGGCGTTCGTTCATCAAAGTCATACCAATATATTCAAATACAGTACGAAATTTTCCTGCTCCAGGAGTACGATAATCGTAATCCACCCGGTCCATAGGAGAAATACAAGTCTCCACATCACAATAAGAAAAGTTGGTGCCAAATGTCTTATGTATTTGCGGTGCCAAAAGGGCCTGTTGTTCCCAACCGATCGTTACTTTATTGGCATAACATCTACACCAAGCAGGCCCCCAACCATAATCCTTGTGGCTGATACGTACCCAATCTTCATTCCATAGAGCATTCACAGGGGCAAAATCCATGTAATTTGAGTAAAAACCAATCCTCCAATCTTGTCCTTGTACAAAACGGACATATTCTTTCAGGCGCTCTATTCCTAGATCAGGGTTAGGCATCATTCGAAACGTATAACTTTCTCCATCGGCACGCCAAAAATCTTCGTGATAGCGAATACTAACATTTTCTACACCTTTAGACCGTAAATCAGTCACGAACTTTCCTAATTTAGGAAGATCGCTACCCCCGTTGATCGCCCACAAACGATCTACCTGGTTAGAACGCATCGGAGAAGCGGGGTTGTCAATCGTCGGGAATACTTCGTGTACATCCGGTGATACATTAATAAAGAGACGTTCGCGTAACGGGTTGCGCTTTTTATTGTTCAACGGATAATATCTGACACCTCCATTATAGATCGCTTTACCCTCTTTGATACCCTGTTCTCCACCATAATACATGGAAGCATTAGTATAATACCAATCAAACATCGTCAAATAGAACAGATTATCGGCATACAGTATACTGGGAGCATCAGCTGTATAGGAATCATTGGCAAAAGGGTTATACACCAAGAAAGGAACACCCACCAATTTACCATCCGACACGTTATCTGTTGTGCCTAAGCAGATCTCTTCCACTTTCCCATCCGCTGCTTTTTCTTCAATCGTCCAAATCAAAGACTTCTGCCTGATCGTATAGGAACAGTCAAAGCGTTGGTTCAAACCTTTTCCTACTGCTTTATAACGAATGAACAAAGTATCGTTTTCTACTCTCTTATCCATAACTTTCCACTCTGCTTCTGTCCGTTTTTCAAAAAGGATCTTAGCGTTGGCATTCACCTTTTTCTCTTGTCCGTCACACAAGAGTGTCACGCCGCCTATCGGATAAGCCGGATCTACTTGATACGTCAGCTTAGCATCTTTCCCTTCGTATGAGAAAAGGAATTTCTCGCCTTGTTGCTCCACACGATTGCTAAATCCGGTCGTCTTATTCGTCGGCAAGATCGTCTCTTCACGAAGCGGAAAAGGTAATTTCTCCGGGAACGGTTTAAACTTCATTGGCTTCAAAACTTCTTGATATCCATAGATAGGACCCAAGAAAATATTGTTCTCCACATCCGGCTTTGTACCATTTCCTTTAAATTCCAATCCGATGAATGTAATCGGTCGGGCAATACTATCATTCAATTTGATATGGTTCAAAAACCAATACTTATAATTCATATTCCGCCATAACCATTCTTGCATGAACGGAATTGTTATCTCCCGGCCTTTGGCATCCTGGATAACGGCATAATGGGTCATGGCTTCTCCACTGTTCTCCCATAACCAATGGTTTCCATAATTCCAAAAGTTAATACAATCCCACTCTTTATCGAATTTATAAGGTTCAACAAGCTCTACACGAAATCCGGCTTTTGCCTGTTTGGTTTTGTAAACGACTTTTCCGCTGTAATCGCCTATTACCCGTTGTTCTTTAGTTCGATATAATGCAACTTCGGATTGATTTGCCCGAACCTGCCACTGCGTACAATCATCAAAAGTAAACAGTGGTTCTCTGGCTTCCCTACGCCCTTCCATTTCATAAGGCTTGCTACCGATGCTTTTTTGCTTCGGATCTTGATTCACCCCTTGGATCGCCTCTCCATATTCCAATTCGTTTGTCTCTTGTGCTTTTCCTTGTTGGATATTCAGAGCCAAACACAACAACACACATGCGCGTAATAATTTATGTTTTAACATATTGTCTAATTTATAAGAGTTCTCGGATTGACATGCTCACCGGAGATATCCACTGTATATAGCGTCCATGTATGATCATTGATACGTTCCAAATGGTACCGGTTCTCTTGAGCTTTCATTTCTTCTTTCAATTCTTTAGAAAAAATGTCTGCACGTCGGGCATCTTCCCACACACGAAAAGCTTTAAACACACGCTCTTTATCCAAACATTTTTCAACAGCATTTTCACTTAAACCAAGCATATAAGTAGCATTCCATGCAACAGCTTTTGATTGTAGATTCTCTATCACTTGTTCATCCCATTCCGATTGGAAATTTTGGATACCGAAAGTGGGACAAATGAAATTATTAACATTACCGTTCCTTTCATCTTTCCCCTGAATTCCGAAAGAATTGGTTACAGGGTTAAACATATTGTTTCCTCCACCAATATTTCCATTCCCCATATATAGCCAATTACCATACATGATACCAGATCCCATCACACGAAGTTCATTTCCGCCATACGTATGAAACTTCTCAAACAAATTCCGATAGAATCGTTTCATTGAATAATAGCCATGTCCTTGATACATGAAACTTTCCTGCCCATCAAAATCGACATAATCCATGCCACCGTCAACCAATAACCGGGCATAATAATCGGCATAATCGTCTTGCAGATTCATATCCGGAACAAAACCATTATAACAGTTCATCTGTAATTTTGCTACCACCTCACCCGCTTTATGTGTTTGAGCCACCGTGTTGTAAGCACCACGCTTCACACCTTTCAATGTATAAGGTCGGGTTGTTGTAACTCCTTCGTAAGTAAGTAGTTCTTTTCCTAATTTCAACACATTGAGTTTATTGCAATGCCAAGTTCCCCATTCATTTAACCAACTGGTATCAGCCACACAAATATCCGTTTGAGAAGCATTCAAATCGTGAGTGATCGTTGTCTTCAACACCATGCATAAGCTATCATTAGGAATGGGACTGACATCACTGCAATGTGGTTGCAAAAACTCACACAACGTATGTAACCCATAAGCGATTCCTGCTTCGTTCGTCATTTTTGTAAACTCAGCGATAGAAATTTGTTTTCCACCATACGAAATCATCTTATCCGCCCATCGATTTGCCGGGTTGACATAATACTCTCCCAAACCTTCATCCTGTACAGCACGTACTCCCAACTGAGTTGCATAAGAGATCAAACTATCATGCCGTCCCCACCATGCTAAATCGGCACAAGCAGCTTTCGGATCACGAACCCATTTCCCTTGCTGGGTAATATAAGGCAGTCCTTCCTCCAAAACGACCTTCTCATAAAGTTTTAACGTATGCTCTTTAGGACAAACAAAAAATGCAACCGATGATCCTAAAACATCCTCATCTACAGCCTCTACCCGATGATGCTTAGGTACATTCACATTTTCAAAACCGGGTATAAGTGTAAAAAATATATCACGGGTAGCACGGCGATCACGCGAACTCATTACAATGTAAGAACCATATTCCGGTATATACTCAGCCCCATTCCCTTTATTGAAAAAGAAATGGCCTTCTTTCCGATTCGTAAAAGCAACATCGCTAATGCCATCTCCACCTATACGCAATCGCTGCCCCTCATATAACGAATCCGGCAAAGGATATTTGATCGGATCTGGTGTATGTACTCTGTAATACATTTGGTGCATATCTCCATCTGTAGGAAGGCCGGTATTCGTATTGTCATTACAGGCGACCATACCGATCGTACAACGTTCATTACTGACTACTCCCAACAAATCTCCAATATATTCACGTATAGTGGTATAATAAGGTCCCCATACTACATGATCCGTTTTACCACGATTAGTAAGTGATATAAGTTTAAACGTCAAGTACTCTTCTTTTTCTCCTACTTCTATAATAGCTTCAGCTCCATTTACATATGTCAACATCAACTTTTCGTCGATTTGTCGAGCCGAAACAGGCAAAATTACCTGATCATTACCGGCATAAAGAGCCAATAATGGAGAACTTTTCTTATCAGATAAATATTCTATATTATCGACTTTACTGTAGATACTTGTTAAGAATCCAGTAGAATCTATCTTTAATACTACATAATCCGTTTCAAAGCAAATATTCATCTCTACCTGATTGCACGAAAAGAATAGTGAAGATATAACTACCCACACCCATTTTAATAAACAATTTTTCATTTGTCTCATATAAGATTTGAAAGGTTCAAAAAAACGGAGTAAAAGATCATTAAGACAAATATCTTCTACTCCGCTATAAAAATAATGAGTTTTTAGTATTACTTCAATGGATCAAATGAGCCACCCCATTCATTGTTTTGTTGTGACATATCATTGTCGAAGTTTGCTCCCATAGTCTTATCCCCAATGGCACCGAACCAATGCTTGGTGGAGATATTAAACGTGGAAACTTCAACTTGCTTCACATTAGGCACGAAATCAATATGGAAAAATTTCTGCGTTTCAGCGTCTTCCAACGTACGTGTCCAGTCGAATTTTCCAGCTTCTTCCTCATCCCCGTTAAATACCACATACAGGTTGTTGTAATGTTTCTGGGCATTGATGTTGTCGAAATTCATCCAACGGCGGAGGTCGCCATAACGGAAGTTTTCTTGAGACAACTCAGCTGCACGTTCGTTGTATAACAAACGACGAACCCCTTCGAGCGTATTATACACATCCAGCCCATACCCGATAGCGCCCGCACCTTTATCGATACCTGCACGTTTACGGATTGCAGCTACATAACCCAACGCTTCATTTATATGACCTGCTTCGGCAGCACATTCGGCAAGGTTCAGGTAAACTTCACCCAAGCGTAAACAGATAGCATTATTTTCACCTTTATATGAATCTGCATTATTCAATCCCGGCGTAATGGCTTTTAACGGGAAGAATGAGCCATAATGGGTAGTTCCGGCATTACGTTCGAGCTGTATGTTGGACATCGCTTTATAGAACGGGGTTACCTTCACATACGAAGTCCAGAAATACTGTCCGGCAGGAATTTCCAACGACGGGAAATCACAACCCGGAACCGAATAAGAGTCATAGAAACGCGGATCCATTTCGTTCACCAACTTGTCGAGAATATCTGCATTGTAGGCAGCATCTGTGGAAAGGCGGTTTACATCCAGCTTCTGGCTCTTATACTCTTCGTTTTCGTAGATAGCCATAGAAGAACCATCCTTCAGCGGGAAAGCGAGAAGCTGGGGAGTCTGCGGTACTTGGCGGCATGCCCATCCATGGGTAATATCTTCAGGTAGATACTGATTCATATCGTAATACGTATCTGGATATTTGTAATGTCTAAAGATCAAGGCTTCCGTATTGGACTTTCCCTTCGTCAGCCAAATATCACTAAATTTATCCATCAACTTATAACCATTCTTTTCAGCATATTCAAGAGCTGCCTTATTAGTTTGATAGGCAGTTTCCCAACGCCCCTTGTCGTTGGAGCGATTGAATAACTTACTAGCATACCACATTTGTACGCGTCCTTTGAAAGCCATGGCAGCACATTTGTCAATACGTCCATAGTCAGCACTTGACCAACGATCCGGAAGTGCTTGAATGGCATCGTCCAAGTCTTTCAGAATCTGAGCCATACAATCCGATGTAGAACTTCGTTTCACCATCAACGAAGGCAGATCGTTCACATCCTGCGATTTGAGGATCAGGGGAACACCACCCAAGTCCTTTACGTAAGACCAATACCGGTAAGCCCGCCAAAACTTGGCTTGTGCCACCACAGCATCTTTGTCTTTGAGAGCCATGACACTTTCCGGCACCGTCTCCATCTGTTCAAGCAAATAGTTGATCTTGTCAATAATTCCATAATCGAAGTTGACCCCACGGCTGGAAGCAGAGATGTTTACCCCCCGCAACCACTCGCTCATGCTATCGTTTGAATCCGTTGTAAGGTCCGTGTCAGTATCAGACGTAGAAGACCATCCCGGCACCATACCGCTATAGATATCGGTCAGATATGCTTGGATCATTGTTTCATTCTGCCACACATTATCCGGATTAATTGCTGATTTGTTCTCGTAATCTAATTGGCAAGAAGACAACGCCAATACGCATACCGACAAAGTCAGGAATTTACGTCCACTTTTCTTTATTATATTTAAGTTGTTCATAAAATTTACGTTTAAAAATTAACACTTATACCACCACCCAGAGTTCTCATCACAGGGTAACCAACACCGCTCCATCCCGGGTTCAATTCCGGATCCCAGTGTTTGAATCCGGAGATATAGAACAGGTTTGTACCTGTTGCAAACACCTTGATACTGGAAATTGCATTACCCAATGGTTGGGCGAAATCAAAGGTGTAACCAATATTCAAATTGGAAAGACGGATATAATTCGCCTTTTTCCAATAATAATTAACGTCGGTCCAAGCATATGAGCGATAATCGCGCGGAGCTAGCATAGGCAGTTCTGCATTGGGATTCTCCGGTGTCCAGGAGTTTTCAACCCATTCCCTGTTCCACATCTGACCACCATGATAATCAGCTAGTGAACCAAAATTCTTATAGTTGTGGAATTTGCCAGTGAATGTAGCTTCCACAGAAAGCCCTTTCCAAGTCGCGCCCAAGTTCAAGCCCATATAAATCGGGTTGTTATTGTTATAAAGAATCTCCTTGTCATAACGGTCGATGATGCCATCTTTCTTTCCGTCAGGACCACTCTTGTCAATGTAGACAAACGAACCGGGACGAAGGTCTACACCACCACCTGTCGGCATAACATAATTAGGATTCTCTTTTTTAAACGCATCCACCTCTGCTTGCGAACGAAGAATACGTCCTTCGTAGGCAGTAATATAACTACGGTCTTTACCGACAGGGATCTCCCAATCAAGCAAACCGGCAGCATAATCCTGTACCTCTACTTTGTTCCATCCGTAAGAGAGGTTTACGTCAGCATGCCAATTCACTTTACCAAAACGGTCTTCCCAACCCACGCTAAAGTCGAATCCCTGTCCATTAATCACACCATAGTTCTCAGCCGGCATCGTCTTGGAGAAAGTGGTCGGTAGTGAATTTTGACGGTTACCAAGGATATCAAACGTATGCTTGTGCCAATATTCAACAGCACCATGCATGTGATCCAAGAAACGGTAATCTACACCGACGTTGATACCGGTAGATTTTTCCCAAGTCAGGTACTCATTCACCAAACTTCCATACTGCAAACCATTATTCACAGCTGCGTTTTCGCCAAACATGTAGTTACCGCCACTCTTGTAACTGGTCTGCCATTGCCATCCACCGACAGCATCGTTACCAGTTAAAGCGACAGATCCGCGCAGCTTCAAGAAGTCGATCCATTCAACATCTTTCAAAAATCTTTCTTCAGACGCTACCCAAGCAGCCGATACAGCCGGGAACACCCCCCAACGTTCGCTAGGTGCAAAATTCATAGAGCCGTCATAACGTACAGAGAAATTCAAGATATATTTATTAGCATAATCATAACCGCCAATAAATACCCAAGAAGCACGTCCGCCATCCGTGTCAGGACCACCATTGGAAAATTGTTTGTCTGTAGAAGAACCGGCTGCCCAGAACTGGTCGGTCTGATACAACGGGAACTGGTCGCGTTTTGCCCATACATAGTGATAATCGTTGTTCGAAGCCTCGTATACGGCAGCTGCGTTGACATGATGGTCTCCCCAGCGATTATCGTAGTTGATCTGGAAATTCAACTGCTGGTTAACCCACCATTTACCCCAGCCGGAGATACCGGCGCCTTCATTACTGACATAATAATTACTCAAATCGTTTACATCGATGATATGATTGTTTGCACCCGATTTCTTAGGATAATAGAACTTTTGCAACGCGGTGTAGTCTTTGCCACGTTGCGTCTTCCAACTTCCCATGTAAGATACTTTTGCACTCAATCCTTTTACCCATGGTAATTTATAAGTCAAGCTGACATTAGCTTCCGGATTCATCGTGGTATTTCTTCTGTAACCGGAAGCACCTTCAGCAGCCGCAGCCGGGTTACCGTATGCCCATCCGTCTCCAATCCACTTACCGTCAGGCGAACGTGAAGGCATGTATTCAAATGATACACGTGCTTTCGTGTAAGTTGCATCTGTACCTTCCGTCGGAGAAGAACCATATTTAGTATTCGTATTGGCGATAGAAGCATACAACTGTAAGTCTTTGGTTATGTCAGCCGTCACATTCAAACGCATGTTCAACTTATTATATTCTGTTGATTCCATGAAACCGTTCTGGGTATAGTAATTAGCAGCCCCGAAAAATTTAATTCTTTCCGAACCGCCGCTGACGCTTAATGCATGATTCATCACGTAAGGCGTATGCCATGTGTCATCAAGCATACTAAAACCTTGTCCGGGAAGGTTTTTGGCCCATTCAAGCTCTTCATCGCTCCAGCCTTCTCCTTGTGAAGCAGTCAAGCCGAAATTCTTATAGGCTTGGTTTACCGTCAACCCCTGTTGGTAAAGGTTGTTCAACTTTACCTCCTGCGTAGCAAAATCGGCAGAGAAATTGGCTGTATAGTTAACCGATATCTTCCCTGAAATTCCGGAACGTGTCGTAACCAAAACAACCCCTGCATCTGAACGTGCTCCATAAACAGCAGCCGAAGCGGCATCCTTCAATATGCTTACCGACTCAATTTCATTGGGGCTTAAATTGTTGAACGTAGTCGCATCGCGTACTGCCCCGTCAATTACATACAACATCGGTGAGGTATTCCACGTCGTACCAGTACGTACCCCTACACTTGCCTGTTCTCCCGGCTTACCGGCAGGAACGGAGATATGCACACCAGACATTTTACCAACCAACGACTGTGCGGCACTGTTTGTCGGGATCTGTGCCAACGATTCTGTAAATTTGGTTGTCTCTACAGATCCAGCCAATAGTCCTTTCTTCTGAGAGGTATAACCAACTACGACCACCTCTTCCAGAGCCTGGGTGTCTTCTTTCAGAATAATCGAAAAATTATTTTTTTTGCTTACAGATATACTTTGGGTTATATAACCAATATAAGAGATTTCAATTGTTGCATTGTCGGGCACTTCCAAGGTAAACTTTCCGTCCATATCCGTAGTTGTTCCTGTACTTGTTCCCGGAATGGACACGTTTGCACCGATAATAGGTTCGTTATTATTATCAAGCACGACACCTGTTATTGCTTTAAGTTTCTGATTCACACCTGGTAATTCAGATTTATCAGCTTTATATAATACAATATGCTTATCACTGATCGTATACCTGATATTCTCACTTTTGAATATTTCATCCAGAATATCCGTCACCAGTTTATTCTTTACATTAACAGATACTTTACGGTTTACATTTACCTGATTCAGGTTGTAAGTAAAATAGAATGAACTTTTCTGCTCTATCATCGACAAGACATCCTGCACTGTCATGTTCTCCACGTTCAACGATAGTTTTACCGATTGCGAGTAAGTGACACTCGCCGTGATTTGCATTGTACCCAATAATAAAAACAATAAGATACACCTCATAATAAATAGACTTTTCCGGAGCCATGACGATTTATGCGTACCGCATGGCATACACTTCTTAATAAAATTCATACATTTGTAAATGATTAGTTAGTAATAAATTTAGGTTGTCTCTAATGCGTTACTCGCTTAATCCGAACCGGGGATGTTTGCAGCATCTTCGGTTCTTCATTTTTATAACATCCATGTCTTCTTCATAAGCATTCTCATTTTATAGGTTTATAAATCTGTATATGATCCCCCTGAATTTTATAATCCAGTTTGCGGGTATCTTTCAATAAGGTAAGTATCTGATTTATTTTAGCTGTTTCCTTGAAACGGCAAGTAAATAATTCCGTATTGAGTTCCTGATCTTTCACTGTGATATGAACATTGAAACGACGTTCCAGATCAACTACAATATCGATCAGTTGTTTATTAATATAAGCCGCTTCGCCCACCGTCCACGATTTGACTAAAGAGGCGTTGACCGTTTTATTGACTACCAGGCCGTCATCTTTAGAATAGGTAACCTGCTCATTCGGTCTTAGAGTTACTTTATGTTCATTGTCATTTGTAGCGACTTCCACTTTTCCTTCTGCCAACGTTATGGAAGACGGTTCTTCATTATATGCTCTCACATTAAACTTCGTGCCCAATACTTTTACCTGGAGTAAATCAGCATGTACGACAAACGGCGCTTTTTCATTATGTGCGACTTCAAAAAAACCCTCGCCTTCAAGCTTAACATCCCGCATCTTTGATGAAAACTGAGCAGGATAGGTAAATTTACTATGAGAATTCAGCCAGACTTTTGTACCATCGGATAAGGTCAAAGAAGCCCTTTGACCATTAGGGACTTCAATCGTATTCATGGAAGAGGGCTGTTCCTGCAATAAAAAATAAAGATTAGTACTTAATAATCCGATCAGCACAATTGCAGCAGCATATTTCATCCATGAAATATAAACAGGACGTCTCCGGCTTATTTCCACTTTTACTTCCTTTTCCTGCAATCCGGACATAAAACGTGCATAGGCCCTTTCGACCTCTTGTTTGTCGGAAAAACGTAGCTGGTCTTTCAAACTCCAGATACGCTCCATCTCAAACAGCCAATCAGCATTTGCCTGATCAGAAGCAATCCATTGATCGACCACCTTTATTTCTTCCGAAGTACATCGGTGGATTAAAAATCGTATTAGTATTTCTTCATTCATAGATCTTTCTTATCGTTTATATAAAGAAGACAACTAGGGCATCGGAAACTACGTAGTCAAAAATGAAAAAAGTTCAAATTAATTTATAATCCGACAAAAGGCGATATATAGTATCAGCAAATCTTTTAAATCTTCCCGCAGGAAAAGTACTGCATTACGGACATGAACTGCTACCGTACGTGGTGATATTCCAAGCTTATCAGCAATTTCTTTATGCGGCAAATCCTCATAATAACACAGCCGGAACACTTCTGCCGCTTTAGGTGGTAATTTTTTCACGGAAGCTTCGATCTGTTCACGAATATCACAGTCGATCACTTGTTTCAGTACATCATTTGAATCGGTCCGGTCATTTAGAAAAGCGATACGTGCTTCGGCTATTCGTATTTTAGCATTATACTCTTCTACGACCATTTGATGTTTCAAATAATTCAGACAGCGATTTTGAAGGGATTTAAAGAGATAGGATTGTACGCTATTTACATCGATTTGTTGTTTTTGTTCCCAATAGAATATAAAGATATCCTGCACCAGATCTTTCGCAGCCTGTTCATCCACAAAACGACAAGCCAACGACAGCAGTTTCGGATAAAAGTGAACAAAGAATCTTTTAAAAGCTTCCTGATCCCCTTCCTTTATTCTATGTATATCAATAGGCCCCAAGTTATATAAGTCTTAATTAACAACAATATCTATCAGTGGTAATACCAAGTTCTTGAGGAACTATGGCTTTATTTCGTGATAAGAAGCTCGAAATCAGCCATCTAATGAGAATAGCGCAATCATCTTCGAATATTCATTTTTAAATATTATTTTTCTGTTTATAACAGATCAATGGATTTTCCTACCTGAATTAACTATTTATAATATAAATAGATTATATTTGCGGTGGGAGAAATATATTAGTTCCTCAAGAACTTCATACCAATACCTAAAACGAGGGAATAGCCTGAATCCTTTAATTTTTATAGCCTAGAAAACAAAAACAAAAAAATGAGATACAAAGACTATTATAAAAATAGCTTTGAACCTCATTTTTTATGTGAATAGGATATTATTCTATATCCTTACTTATTCGGTCAGTTCATTGAAATACCGAATGCACTCTTTTATATCCGGCACGGAATTTTCCCAGTTGTATTCGTATTCAATAGAGAAAACACCTTTAAAATGCTGCCGTTTCAACTCATGCAACATTCCTTTCACGTCGAGGATACCGGTTCCCCAGATTACGTCGTGTTGCTCTTTTTCTCCTTCCTGTTTTGCTGCAATGTCTTTGAAATGGAGAGAAATGAGGCGTCCTTCGAGTTTTTTCAGGCAATCCAGCTGGTTCAGACCCTCACGACGCCAATGACCGACGTCCGCACAGGAACCGATCAGCTTGCTACGGCCGGCAATCGCTTGCAACAGATTATCCGGATTCCAATAGTCGGATGGTTGCGGGTGGTTGTGCACAGAGATTTTTATGCCGTACTGCTCAGCCAGTTTTTCTACGAGGTCCCAGTCGTTTAAGGCAGGCTCGCAGGTGATAAACTCCATGTCCATATCTTTTGCAAATCTGAACATCTTCTCCCAGTCTTCCGACTTATCGGCCACATACACACCCGTAGCTATAATTTTTATACCTTTGGAAGCAGCCAATTCTTTCAGCTCTTTCCGGGTCTGGGTATCCAGGTCGAAACCAAAGACTTTATCGCCCCATTTTCCGCCCAGCTTATGGCCCGGATATACTTCTATATACTTCACTCCCAGTTCCTGAGTTTTATCCAACGCTTCCGTCAACGGAAAGAGATGGAATGTATAAGACTGTATGGCTATCCTCCAATCTTGTTTTTCCGCTTTCGCCTGTTTGCAGGCAGACAAAAAGCATGCAAACAACAAAAGACAAACAACGGGGAATAATACTTTCTTTATTTGTTTCATAACATTATTCTATTAACTATTCAGGCATATCGGGTAACGAGAAGCCATTTTCGTAGGTATGCCTGATCCATTCGGATGCCATATCTGCCGCACTGAAGTCGGCATAACGTCGGTCGAAACGGGGATCTCCGTCAATTACCTTGAAATCGTCTACCGTTACAATCTTTATCTTATCATTGGGGGAAATATTCGTAAAACGCATATTTTCGCCATCCCATTGGAGTTCACGATGGAGACCGTATAAACCGGAGAGACGGACAGCCAGAACGCCCATCACAACCATCTCATTGAAAGGTCCGGAGAATTGGAAGTTGGACGATGCCTCCGTTCTACTACCCGCCGGTTCCTTACACGCACGAATCCAGTCTTGTTCATGTGCATTCGTATTCCAGATATCGCCGTTACCTCCTTTGACACGAGGTATAGTCGGTTTAGGCTGGTTGAAATTCTCCATGGCAGAGAACGGCAACAATGTGGGATTCATACCATAACAACCGGTCATGATCTTCCCTTTCGTTCCGACGAAGATAATGCCTCCGTTCTCATCTCCCATCATCTCCCCGTCTTTCAACTCTTCCGGCCGGGGCGGCATCAGGCCACCGTCATACCAATATACTTTCACCTCCGGCATCTTCACGTTTCCTTTTGGCGGACGTGCCGGGAAGGTATAAGTCACCACCTGGGCATGAGGAGGGGAATATAGGTTGCTAAGGGTAGAGCTGCCGATCACACTTGTCGGATACTTCAGGTCGAGCGCCCAATAAAGCGGGTCCATGATATGACAGGCCATATCGCCCAGTGCACCAGTACCGAAATCCCACCAGCCACGCCAGTTCCAGGGAGTATAAACGGGATTATACGGACGTTTCCGGACAGGGCCGATAAACAGGTCCCAATCCAGCGTCTTCGGACATTTCACGACCGTTTTCGGTTCCTGCAAACCCTGCGGCCAGATAGGACGATCGGTCCAGCAATGTACCTCATACACATCTCCTATTATACCGGATTGTATCCATTCCGCCACCTGGCGGCACCAGTCGAAAGAGTTGCCCTGGTTACCCATTTGTGTCGCCACCTTATATTTTTTAGCCAGACGGGTAAGCAGACGGGATTCGTAAACAGAATGTGTAAGCGGTTTCTGGGTATAACAATGCTTGCCCAGCGTAATTGCATGGGCGGTCACACCGGCATGGGTATGGTCCGGGGTAGCCACCATTACAGCATCGATTGAACTGCCGATCTCATCAAACATCACTCTCCAGTCTTTGAACCTGCGGGCATTAGGATAATCCTTAAAGGTCTTATCCGCATAGTGCCAGTCCACATCACATAGGGCAACGATATTCTCCGTGCTCATGTTCGCCAGGTTACGGCGTCCCATTCCACCGACTCCGATCCCGGCAATATTCAGTTTATCACTCGGTGCTGTAAACCCGAAAGAACGCCCCAGTACATGTCCGGGAACGATGGTAAGACCGGCGGCGGCAAAGGCCCCGGTCTTGATAAATGTTCTTCTTGAAATGTTCGTCATGGTATTCTGATATTTATATTAAGAACACCCATTACAAGAAATATTACTCATCTTTATGAAGAAAAAAATGTATCGAAAAGAACTTTAACACTTTGCACCTATCCTTCCTACTAAAGGGGAGACCTTGGTCAAAATGCACGCAGTGAATACATTGAGAAAAATACCGTATTTTCATTTCACAAAGCCGATCTTTGGCCGTGACTTGTTTAGTGCCTTATTCTTGCTCTGTAGCTCTGCTAACGTTTCGTTGATAAGCTCTAACTGCATACGGGTATCATCGTTGATATCGTTGTAGTCGGCGAATACATCCTCTATGTACTCTTTCAATTCCCTTACCTGATTCTCCAACTGTCCTACTCTGTCAACCGGAGGATTTAATACCAGGTGACGGACCGCAACAAAAGCTCTCATAATGGATATATTTATTTCAATAGCCGTATCAGAGTTGAGAACACTACTCAACATTGAAACCCCTAACTCACTGAAAGCGTACGGCATGTATTTAGGATGCTGCCCTCTACCTTTGTTTAAGGTGCTAAAATTGCACCTTAAAGACTCCCACTCATCCTTTGTTAACTCAAACATGAAATCCGGTGCCGGGAAACGCCTAATATTATTCTTTACAGATCGTTTCAGGTATTTTGTTTCAGTACCGTACATCTCAGCTAAATCAAAGTCCAGCATAACCTTTTGCCCTCGTATCTCGTATATCTTACTTTGTATCAATTGCAGCTGTTCCATATCATTCTACTTTGATGTTGATATTCTTACCATAAACAAAAAACCGTTTACTATCATATTGATAATAAACGGTCTATTTAGATTGTGTTGTCTCACGAGGACACCAAAAATATTTATCAAACTTTATCTAAACCTCTATCTATCAAAGACATTACACACTAATTATCAACACATAACAACATACAAGAATCAAAGAAACATAAAAGAAGGAAAACTTATTCTTACCGCAATTCTTACCGCAAAAGTTTGTTGCGGTAAGAATATTCTCTATATTTGCCATCGTGTTAAACCAAATAGACAACGGATATGGCAACAGTAAAATTTTATTTGACGCGCCCACAGTCAGACAAACCGACCGCAATTTATTTTCTACTAAACTATGGTGCTTTTACCATCCAACCCAATGGGAAGAAAAAGTATCTACCATTAAAGTACTACACCAATGAATCTATTCTTCCGGAGAAGTGGGACATAAAAGCCAGAGCACCCATTGCTCCAACTGCGAAAAACAAACGAATAAACTCAATTGAGTACAAAGAGTTAAAAGCAGCCCTGGATAACATTGAAGCTACCGCAAAAGACGTATTACGCCGATTAGAGAATGACGGCCAACCAATAACCAATGAATTGCTGATCAGTGAACTAGACAAGATATATAAGAACTATAAGGAAGTCGAAGCCATCAAGACAGACGATTTTTTATCCTTCATTGACGACTACATACAAAATACGGACAAAAAGAAACCGACTATCAAACAATATAAGATAGTCCGAAACAATATATTCGAATATGCAGAACTGATGAGGAAACGGCCAACGTTCAATGATATTGATCTGGATTACTATTTGGGATTCGTTGAATTCTTGACCGCAAAAGGCTATTCTCCCAATACAATCGGCTCACGAGTGAAAGGGCTAAAGCTATTTATGAATGAAGCATACGAGCGTGATCTACATACAAACCTTGATTTCAAAAAGAAACGTTTTAGTAAACCAAAAGAAGAAACAACCTCCGTTTACCTCAACAATGATGAGCTACTAAAAATTTACGACTGTGATTTCAGTAAAAAAAGAAAGTTAGATCGAGTACGTGATATCTTTCTGATCGGCTGTTATACTGGTTTACGTTTCAGTGATCTGTCACAACTTAAATATGACAATATCGGTGGAGATGGAACCATTACTGTTAAAACTGTGAAGACAGGAAAAACAGTTGTTATCCCTATTCACACCGTTGTACGCACAATATTAGCAAAATATAATAATGAGCTCCCTAAAATGCTATCCAATCAAAAATTCAATGATTACATCAAGGAAGTAACGAAAGCTGCCGGCATAGACGAATCAATTTTCTTGCAAACAACCAAAGGTGGCCTCAGCTATACAGAAACAGTTCCAAAATACAGCTTAGTTACTAGCCACACGGCTAGACGGTCTTTTGCTACCAACGCATTTCTGGCCGGAGTTCCAACTATCAGTATAATGAAAATTACAGGACATAAAACAGAGTCCGCTTTCATGAAATATATCAAGATATCCGACAAGGAGAATGCTATACAGTTGAAAGCTCATAAGTTTTTTAATCAGATGGTTGTATCTAAATAAATCACTGTTATGGAAAGAGTTTTTGGATACATTAGCGTAATGAAAAGTATCTTCTATGAATGTCTATATGGCCAAACTATTGATATAGAAAATATCAAAGATGATATAGATGGTGTGAAAATTAATTTATGTGCAATATTCAATTTGATAGAGAGATGTAGGGTTAATGGTCGTATCTCTGGCTATTATTTTGATATTGTAGAGTCGCTACTATGGAAACAGCAAACTATAGAGGAAAAAGAACTAGTTTCCGATAGTATATTAACCCGTTGTGATTTTGACAAATCTGAATATACGGAAGCTATAAATAAGATCGAAAATATAATATCTTACATTGGAATTGGAACTGAACTTTGGGCTGAATATGCTATATTAGAAGGATATATAACAGAGTATAATGGATTTATTTCAAAAATAAATAAATTAAAGATCAACGATCGAAGCGAGGATGATGTTCAAATTAAAAATCTTCTCCTACACTGGTGTGGTCAAAAAAATGTTCTTACGGATATGTTACGACAGGCTAAGAATAAAGATTATATAACAAACTCATTGCCAGAAATAGCCCAATTCCTCAAAAATGGGTTTGATTGTTTTGCTAATACCAAACTATCAACCATAGAGGGCATGTTGAAGAATAATAGTTCCAGTGCGAACGAAAGACCTATGGAAGGAAAAAGGATACAGATTGAATAAACAAAATTCTATACCGTTTTCTATACGGTATAGATTAAGAGACCAAAACCGGGAAACTTTGCATCAAAATTCAAAACGAACGAATTATGATGCAATCAGCCGTATTAGTACAAAACGTTTCTATGTCAGACATAGAGGCGACCTTATCCAAGCTATTGGATGAGAAGTTAAGCAATTTACAACCGGCCAACAACCAGGAACCGGTAAAGTACCTTACTCGTAAAGAGACTGCGGCCAAGCTCCGTATTTCTCTGCCAACGTTAGCCGACTGGACCCGCACCGGTATCCTCAAATCTAAACGGATCGGTAGCCGCATTCTATACCTATCAACTGATGTTGAAGCAGCCATAAAGGATAGGAGACTTTGATATGAGAAAAAGGTACAACAACCGATCTAAAAGAAAGCGTCCTCAACAGGGGGCAATCCAGTTGACATTTAATTTTTTTATTCCGGGAGATAACAGCATAAAGCGTCTCCCGGATGAAGAGATCATTATCCGAATACTGAGGACGTCGAATCCAAAAGAGAGGGCGGAAAACAGTCTTCTTTGCCTTCCGGAGAAGTTATATCAGATCGTTCATGATGGACTTTTGAATGAATATTTTAATATAAGGAGGGGGAATGGTAAATAGAGATTCTTTTATTTTTTATCGTTCTTTCAAGGATTGTATGAACGATCTTTCAGATGCAGATAAACTGGTAATGTATGAGGCTATATCTGATTATAGCCTCAACTTAAAAGAACCAGAATTAACAGGGTTTCCGAAAGCATTGTTTAAGTTGATCCGTCCTATTCTTGATGCTAATATTCAACGTTGGCGTAATGGTTGTAATGGTGGTGCACCTAAGGGTAATAAAAATAATCGTTTCTCTAAAAATACAACCGAAGTACAACCAAAAACAAACCAAAGTACAACCAAAGTACAAGCTAATAAGGATAAGGATAAAGATATAAATAATAATATTGGCGAATCTGTCGATTCACCGACTGCACTATCATTCGAAAATATTTGGTCTCTCTATGGAAAGAAAGGCAACAAGAAAACGAGTGAGCGTAAATGGGGTAAGTTATCCATAACTGCAAAAGAGAAGGTTTTAGCCTATATACCAGCTTATGTTGAGGCTACTCCCGATAAACAGTATCGTAAGAACTTTGAGACGTTCCTAAACCAAGAATGCTGGAACGATGAGTTACCGAGTAATGATCCAATAAACAAGACAGAGCATGAAACGAAATACAGATTTATTGATTAGCCTACCGCATAGTGAAGAGACGGAAAAAGCGGTCATAGGCGCTTTATTGATCGAAAGCGGTGCTATCGGAGAAGTCGTTGGAATATTAAATGCCGATATATTCTACGACGTGGCTTTAGGCAAGATATATTCCGCTATAGCCTCTTTGTATGAGAACAATATCAAACCTGATTTATTGACGGTAACAAAGACCTTGATAAGGTCCGGAGAATTGAAAAAAGTGGGAGGCCCTTTCTTTCTATCAACTCTTTCCGGAAATATCGCCTCAACAGCCAATATTGTGGACCATGCGCAATACCTGCATCAACTTTGGTTGGCACGTAAGCTAGCGATTGCCGGTATGGAGATAACCAAGATGGCTACGGACCCAACAGCCGATATTGACGATGTACTGACCGCCGTAATCAAAAAGATCGAGGGAATAGCCGAAAACACGGCGTATAATTCCCGTATGATTGATATCTCTACTGTGGCTACACAATGTATCTCCGAATATGAAAAACGTCGGGAAATGGCACGAAATGGGGGAAAAATAGGCCTGACCACCGGACTAAGCAAGTTAGATCATATCACAGGAGGTTGGAAACCGGGGCAGCTTATCATATTGGCCGCACGTCCTGCTATGGGTAAAACCGCCATGTTGCTCCATTTCGCTAAATCCGCCTCTATCTCAGGTGTCCCCGTCGTGATCTTTTCTTTGGAAATGGAGGTGCAAGCCTTGACCAACCGGGCGCTCCTCTCCGAGTCTGAAATCAATAGCGACAGGTTCAAGGCCGGAACGCTCTTGAGGGAAGAGGAGGAGGGCTTATGCCATGCCATAGGCCGGATCTCATGTCTTCCTATCTCTTTGGATGATTCGGCAAATATCAATATGCGACAAATCAAGACCCGGGCGAGGGAATTACGGAGAAAGGGGAAATGCGGGTTGATATTGATCGATTATCTACAACTAATCGATATGCGCTCTGCGAACCGGAATTATACCCGGGAGCAAGAGGTTAGCCAATGTAGTCGAGCTGCTAAAATTATGGCAAAAGAATTGGGCGTGCCAGTAATCTTACTCTCGCAGCTATCCCGCCAAGTTGAGGGCAGAGCCGATAAGATGCCTATGCTATCAGATCTTCGTGAATCCGGGGCTATAGAACAAGACGCCGATATCGTGATGTTTATCCATCGGCCAGAATACTATAGCGAAAAAGCAGAGAAAGGCTTTGGGGTAATTCGTATCGCTAAGCAACGTGATGGAGCTACTGGGGATATCAGATTCCGGTATAACGAGAACCTGACCAAGATAACAGATTATGATAAAGAGTTACCGTTTTAGTACGGTCTTCCCGGCCGGAAACCGGGATTGACCATACCACAAGATTTATAGGGACAATTGAAAATATAATACTTGTGGCTTATGGGAACAGAAATTATCAACAGTTACATAACAGCCCGATATGATCGATGGCTGGATTACTCAAAATATCATTGCTCTCTCGCTTGTATGCCCGATGAGGCGGTAGATGTCCTGAATGAGGTATTGGTGATGTTGCTAGAGAAGGATCTGGCTTATTTGCTCAGAATGCATGAGGCAAAGAAAGGGAGATACCGGGAGCTCGATTACTTCGTACTTCAGATGATAAAACTCAATATCACGTCTGTAACCTCACCATACCGGCATAAATACAAACCGATCCCGATAGATGAGAATGTGAACTGGCAACATCTGGATATCATGGATGAGACTGACCAGGAACGGGACAAGGCCGAGACAGCTCTCCGGGAGATGAGGCTGATTCGGTATATATTCGATCGGTTGGATCTTACGGAATTGGAAAGACGGGTATTCACTTTTAAGTTCTTTGCAGGGGAGCCTTTTGCTAAATGGCCGGGCCCAGAGAACAAGAAAGTCCTATACCAGGCGTATAAGATCGTTTACTCTGCTATCGTGGAATTATTGCATTCCTTGCGATTGACTGGGAGGGTAGCAGAAATAAGAGCGGTATCCCGACGATCGAGAAAGAGGATACAAGAGCTATGTGAGACATTCATGAGAACAAGAAAGGTCGTGTTAGTCAACGACCAAGAATAAGAATTAAAAACAGACAGTTTATGGAAAAGAGTTTAGATGAGATGAGCCAGCAGGAGCTGACAGAGTTTATGAATGGATCTGGCTCCAACGCGCCGGGTGTAATGCCTTTGGATATGGATGATGATCCGGAAGATCATGTAAGGCGTGTTTCCCGTCATGTAGATACAGTTCCGGAAGATCGGACGGTTGAGGAATGGGCTTACCTGATGAATGGTAGTGAATATCTCAACAATGGTGTAGTAGATTTGAATAAAGAACGTTAAAAGAAAAGTATGGCAAAGAAAAGCAATGATCCAAAAGATCAACAGGAACCTATCCTGATTCATGTAGATGAGTTCGAAGTACGGAAAAGTTTAGGTAAACTTCAAGACATTATCCTTCCGGCTGTAAGAAAAGTAAAACAAGAGTTCGAAAGATTGCGATTGGGGCCTATTTCGGGTGCATATTTGAAAGATCTCCTTTTTGATAACATGTTGCTATCCGAAAAGAGATAATGGCGCAAATCGAAAAAGAAACGCCTTCCATGTATTTACGGGATGAGGCGAGACGAAAAGCGGAAGAGATGCTGGGACAGGTATCGGCTGCGTTGGCGGAGCTGGATAAAAAGTTGGATAGTTATGTGATCTACGATTTACTTAAGTACATATCCGTTGACGAGAAAGGAAATATTGTCGTCACAGAAAAGGCGATACAAGCTCTTAGAGAAGCGAACAGTATCTACGTGACCACACCAAAGGCCAAAGAAATGTATGAGGCTCATAAGGCGGCAACGAGAGCCTTAAACCGATTCTACCAGATGATAAAAGGCGAGATTACGAGTAATATCGTAGATGTGGCCGGTTTCTTTACCATTGATGAGGACGACACGGTAAAGCCTACCGTCCGGGATTATGAGTGTTCACCTTATGTTAAAAGCCGGTAATGGCCAAAAAGAACATTTTCCCACGAAAGGAAACCAGGCAGAGGTTCGCCATGATGGTAAAAGCCTGCGATCCGGTAGATCCTTTCGTAGGGAATATCTTACCGGAAGAATGTCCGGACATAACGGCTCCGGAGATTGAACAGCCAGATCTACCCTGCGATGATCTGGAATGATCCGAAATTATTAGAGTCCCTAAAACGCGCGCGAGAACTATGGGCATCCGGCCAATAGTTGGATACTGTGCGAAAGGTTTATATCTTTGTAGTGTAAGCGTATTTAGTAAAGTTCCCGGATTGCAGTTCCGAGAGGGCTGACTATAAAAGCAAAGGCCCGGTTCACTAAGTCGTGGATTGTAGTTCCACGGGGCTGGTGACCGGGCCTTTTGGGTTATTATGCTCAGCATAACAACAAAGACCTCAACCGTTGTACTGAGCACAATAGTTGAGGCCTGAAATTTTGCGTTATAGGAGATTATTTATATTTTTGTAAAAAGAAGGTGTTACTTCAAGTTATCCCGCGCGAAAGCACACAGGGAAGGAGACGGAAGTTTCACCATCGTTTCTAAAAAAAGTAGCCTGACAGATTCAGCCTTGGATTGCACATCCTTGTGTGATGGTCTATCGGACTACTTTCGTTTTTATAGATAATCTTAACAACTACGGTGTACGGCACCGAGGTTGTACGACTGCTTTACGGCACCCAATGGTAGATACCTCATAACCACAGAAGTGCAAGGGATCGGTAAACCATCAACTCCTACTCCGTGAAGCACGTATAAGGATCGGAAGAATAGTCCTAACCTTACCGGAAGATTGTTCCAGGCAGATTACAGGGGGGCTCTTTTGCCCCCTGATGTAACGATATGTTACGGCGAGTCATTGGAACTATCGATAAGACCTGGGATAGGCGTAGAAAGAGACCCCGTCGTGTTTCACGACTCCACTATACCTACCGTCGTGATTTGCGACAGCAGGTCAAACTACAGAATTATAGTTTGGCTGATTTAGTGGATATTATAAACATTACTTCGACAAACTTATAGATGATTGCAAGGCTAGAAATCCGGCCTCACTAAAACTACAAAATTATAGCTTTAAGGCTTGACCTGATGGAACGAATCGTTCAGGTAGATATTGCGAAAATCTGACTTTCTTGACAATATAAAAAAGCAATCAAAGCTTTTTCATATCTCGTCTTTTTTGAAGATATTCGGGACGTGTTCCAGAAAACACAGAACAACTTTCGAGGCCACATAAAATATTAAGAGGCACCTCATCTTCTAAGCCTAAACAAAGAAACATTGCACTGAAATTCTCCTTACGCAAATCGCAGTATGCGCAATCTGAGGAATAGACATTATACCAGTCCCCAGTCAATACGTTGTATTTGTTATATTCTTCTGTATCTGTCATATTTGAATTGTCTTCACGCTGTATTCTGTGAAATACATAGAATCCGACTTTTCCGACGCTATAAAAAAGACACAAATGAAATTTTCACTACACTATCTTTGTCAGTCCAATTCTGAATTCAGGTTAAGAACGTCCAATACCTTCAAGTTGAAAAGTGATACATAGCCACATTCCTTACATGTTGCCATTACACATGGCATTGCTCCCATTTTAGCAACCTCTGTTTCCCCTTCTGTCGTTTCCAATGCCACAATATGACAAATATCAGGTGAAAGAATTCTTCTATTCTCATCGCCACAATTAGGACATTTATGAATAACCAAAACTGCTCCTAATTTTCTTAATTGTTGATCTGTTAATTTCATTACTATAAAATTTAGTTTTACCCTCTAAATTGCAACTTAGATTTTGTTACAAGCACATTATTATAATTTCTATATTTCAAAAGTTGAGTAATTGATGCCGGAGTCAGTTCTTCTTTATTCGCTGGTCCAATAATAATTTCACTTAAAGCCTGTTTAGGAAACCACATCTCAATATATGGGATTAAAATATTTTTCCTTTCTCTAAATTTTACATTATCAGGATCTGATCCATTGTAAATCCGGAATTCTTCTTCATAACGATAATATTCTTCTTTTATAGAATTCAATAAATTTATATACATTCTCATTTGTGTATAAAACCTTATTTCTTCTGCTTTTGATTTATTATTAATAGGATTATCAGATGAATTTGGGTCTTGTCCAAGATCAATAATACCCAATTTAGTCATATTGACCATTTTTTGAGCTTCAATACGTGCTTCTTGGCCGTAAAAACAAGGAGTCATATTTATTGAGGGCCTTATATCCAATAAAGCCTTAGTATTTAATTTAAGCACTACTCCTTTCCCTCCATCTGCATATGAAGTCCACATGGGAATTGAGTTAATATTAGCAGAAAGAGACAATATGAATGTTTCAAAATTGTCATAGTAGGAAAAGCCAGGAAGAATATCTTTTAATATCGAACGACCAAATACTCCTTCTTGTGGATCATTAAGAAAAGCCCTATGAGTTGCCCAAAAACACAAACACTTTCTTCCTACAATACCAGGTATTGCAGATAAAGTTGTGTAATGGTATACAAATTCATTCATTGTATGCAATTGTTTATATTTTCTCAAAATTATTCACTTTTTTCACACCTACCAACAAAATCCCCAAAAAACTTTCCTATATTTGCCCCGTCCTATTTTATCAACCAAGGTGGAAGCGTCTGCCGAACATATCTTTATGTCGGCATTTTTTATGCCCGATCGTTTCGTATCCGTATCTTTGCGGATATAGATATAGCGGCTTCGTACCCCCTTGATACGGCTTAATGGCCGTAACTGCCTTGGTTGGTGTAGGACAAAGGGACAGGCGAAGCCATTTTATTTGTCAATCGATAAATATTCAAAAGGCTCATATATGTAAGGACTTCTATGTTGTATTGATTTTGAACAATGCTTAGCTAATAACGCATATGTGATTGATAAATCTATCTCTTTACTAGGAGCACCTATAAGCATAGCCCGTACGTAATTTCTTTCATCTAAAATGGGACATCCACTAGCTGATGGTATAAGTTTCTCTGATAATGTAATACAATTGTTGTAAAAATATTTAATAGGTACTTCATCTCTTTTCATTTTGTAATATTGGGGAAGGTCTGTAATTAGGGCATTATCTTCTAACACTATCATGTTATCCAATTTTTTAGGTTCTAGCAAAGTTAGATTTTTTAAATTGGAAAAACAATCACCGTAGCTATGTGTTTCTTGATTTATGTAAGCCTTTGCACATAACTGTTCTCCTTTCAATGGACGCCTTCTATCCAGTCTCAGATAATCGAGATTACAATCTTCTAGTAAACCTATAGCAATATCTAAGAATTCCGGATATTTCTGTTGCCATATTTTATTTGATTTATAATGAGTATGTTTTATTTTGTATATAACGGGTTCTCCATTATGAAAGAAAACAGCTCTGAACAATTCATTAGAAATAGGTTTTCCATTGATTTCCTTTTTCCTAAACACATGCCCTGCAGTAATAAATACCCCATTTTTGTATACAAGAAATCCAGTCCCTGTATGGATAACTTTATTGCTCGTTTGATATAGTATTGAAAAAATAGGATCTATCATGCTAAATTATTTTTGATGGAATTTACTATTTAATTACAAATATGAGATTTGCTGTGAATAAAAACAAGACAAAAGAAGAACAAATTAAAAAACTTTCCTACATTTGCGACGTTCCGACCAGAACAAAGACATATAAATATTAAGTTTGTAACACTGATTAGTGTCTACGTGGCTATGTATTGCCTATATCAAAAGATATGGGGCTGCCTTATTCCTGCGAATTGTTACAGCTTAATGTTTAACAATTGTTCTTGGTCGGACAAAAGGGAAGGGCAGCCTTTTTTATGCCCGTGAATTTCATTCGCATGACCAAGAACAATGAAATTTACAACCAGCAGAACAATAGTAAGCCGGGTGTAACGTCTACCCACGAAACGGGTAAGTATCCAACTCTAGAGCTCCAAGCCGCCTATGATGCCGGCCGCCGGATCGGAAGAATCGAGGGAATGATCAGCTACCAGCGCCACCTCATCGAGAACCTGCAGAAGGAAAATGTACAGCTGAACCAAAAGCTGGAAACACAGAAAGGAGGTCAGAAATGAGAAACTATATATCGCTCCAGCCTCAACGGGATAAAATCTATACATTGATCTGTGATATCTCCAGATCTCGCCATACAGTATTGTCACTAGCAGAGGAAGATAGTGATGTCTCTGAGAGTTATGGCAAGCAACTTGAAGATTGTGAGGAACGTTTGCTTTCTTGTTTAAGCGATCTTGGTGATATGATTGGGTTCAGTATCATGTCAGACGTAATCGAAGGAAAGGAGGTAAAGCTATGAAAAAGCCTTTATCATTGAAGTCTGAACGGGAGATATTGATAAATGCAATAAAAGACCTCGTTAATGTTAAGCACCGTATTAGTGATCTTGCAGAGGCGAAAAATGATGTATCTAAGCTGTATGGCAGTAAGTTTTTGGATATAGAGATGGAGATAGGCGGTTTGTGTAGTAGCCTAGGCGAGATGGTTGGTTACACCGTTTATTCTGATATTTGCGAAGGATTGGAGGTGAACCCATGAATGAGATAAGCACAAAAAACAAAGAAGGGACGAGCTCTCCCATGTTTCAGCGCAAGCTGCTTTTCATTATCCATACCATTGACGAGAAGTGTTACCTGGTAAGCGCCGATACGATTTATTATGATAACCTCTTAAAACCAATGTTGGTTTTCGGGAATTGTTCCTGTGTTGAGCAGGTGTATAACGAGGAGGTGATGAGGTTTGAGCAAAGAGATCCGGAGAATTCCGGGGTAATGACCTGGGCTTTTGAGAAAATAAGACTGATGTATCAGTTATTCTAAAAGAAATAAGGCCGTTATGGGAATTCTCATTTCGGCCTTTATTTGTATTTTTACGGAAAAATCAATTAAGAAGATGGAAAATCGATCAACTGAAATAAGGAATAAGAGAAAGGATCTTACCCCTTATTTATTCCACTTTATTAAAGGTAATAATACTCCGAAGGCTATTCTTTCAAAAATACTTACAGAGGAGTGCTTGAGGTCTGATCAAGGTGTAATATGTTTTACAGAAGCTCCGCTGACTTCTTGTAAAGAGATGTTTGATCTTATGAAACAGTATCCTAGGCCCATGTATACAGAGTTTGGTATAGGTTTTCCAAGAGATTTGCTATATAACCTTGGCGCGCGAAATATTATATATGGGAAAGGAGAAGAACTAAAGTTATTTCCTGAGGATGTACAGTGGCGATACTTGGAGTTTGAACCAAAATCCTATGATTTTACGTGGTTGCGAGAATGGAGGCTGCATAAATCTGTATTTGACTTTTCTCAATATAGGAATGATGTATTTGTGATAACTCCTACAGATTGCGATTTGATTGAATTTACAATTCCTTATGATATTGATGCGGAATATGAATATGAAGCAGGAGATGATCCAACCTTTAATGCATGGAGTTCTGGGTATCGAACTTGGAAAGGGATATCAATGGAGGAAATTGTGAAAAGAAATTTAAGGGATGATATAGAAGTTCTTACTTCAATCAATGCACAAATATTGGGGAAGGAGACTGATGATGTAAGGAGAAAATTATATGAATATTTAGGGTTTTAATAAATACGGGCCAGGAACCACCCCGACCCGCTATGTGTTAAACCAACCAACGAGTACCGCTGTACATCTAACTGATTGATATCACAAAGGTAACACTAAAAATCAATTTGTCAAGATGAGGGAATGAGGCTGTTCGTAAGTTGGGAGAAATTCTTACCGCTATTCTTACCGCAAAAGAAAAACCGTCTACTATCTTACTGATAATAAACGGCTTTCTTCGATTGTGTGTTGTCTCACGAGGATTCGAACCTCGACAGACAGAACCAAAAACTGTAGTGCTACCATTACACCATGAGACAATCCGGCGCTTTATCTAAAGCGATGCAAAGGTAAGAATAAAATCTTACCTTGCAAACGTTTTCAGCATTTTTCTTATTTTGCAATCAGCAGATAATAGTTCTTTTTACCTCTTTGAACCAGCAGGTATTTTTCATTCAACAGAGAAGAACAGTCGATAACAGTTTCTGCATCAGCCAGTTTTTCTTTGTTTACACTGATACCGCCACTCTGCACCAGTTTACGCATCTCACCTTTTGAAGCGAAAACGGCAGCTTTCTCTGTGAGCAGGTCGATAGCCTTCACGCCGGCACTCAGTTCGTCACGGCTGATCTCAAACTGCGGAACACCTTCAAATACGGCCAACAGTGTGTCTTCGTCGAGCTTCATCAAAGATTCGTGGGTAGAGTTACCGAACAGGATATTGGATGCTTCAACAGCTGCTTCATAATCTTCCAGGGAATGAACCATTACAGTGATTTCCTTTGCCAGGCGTTTCTGCAACGGACGAAGGTGGGCAGCTGCGGCCTGTTCCTCTTCCAATGCGGCTATTTCTTCTTTGCTCAGGTCTGTGAAGATCTTGATATATCTGGCGGCATCGGCATCGCTTACGTTCAACCAGAACTGGTAGAATTTGTAAGGAGAAGTATAACGACGGTCCAACCATACGTTACCCGATTCCGTCTTACCGAACTTGCCACCGTCGGCCTTTGTGATCAGCGGACAGGTCAAGGCAAATGCCTCACCACCTGTTTTACGACGGATCAGTTCAGTTCCGGTCGTGATGTTACCCCATTGGTCGGAACCACCCATCTGCAAGCGGCAACCTTCGTTCTGATACAAGAACAGGAAATCGTATCCCTGCAACAACTGGTAAGAAAATTCAGTGAAGGACATACCTACACTCGATTCGGAGCTAAGACGTTTCTTAACAGAATCCTTAGCCATCATATAATTAACTGTCAGGTGTTTACCGATATCACGGATAAAGTTCAGGAAGGTATACTCTTTCATCCAGTCGTAGTTATTCACCAACTTGGCTGCGTTAGGAGCATCTGAATCGAAATCCAGGAACTTTGACAACTGTTTTTTGATGCTTTCCTGATTGTGGCGAAGCGTTGCTTCATCCAGCAGATTACGTTCTGCCGACTTCATTGAAGGGTCTCCGATCATACCGGTGGCACCACCGACCAGAGCGATAGGACGGTGTCCGGCACGCTGCAAATGCTTCAGCATCATTACACTAACAAGGTGTCCGATATGTAATGAATCGGCCGTCGGGTCAATGCCTACGTACGCAGAAGTCATTTCTTTCTGTAACTGCTCTTCTGTTCCGGGCATCATATCATGAATCATGCCCCTCCATCTTAATTCTTCAACAAAATTCATCGTTTTAATTATTCATTATTATATAGTTAATGTGGGCAAAGATACGACTTTATGTGGATACGCAATTCATAAAGTAAACATAAACAAGACAACCGCATCAAAATAAAGATTCACTTTGTTGACAGATTATATATATTATAACCCAAATTGCAGATTACCATCCACTAAAAGTTATTCTCTTCTTCCTACTAATTATTCATAAATCCGCCAGCCATAATTTTTGCTATTTCAAACCAATATTCTACCTTTGCTACCATTACCGGGGAGAAATCCGGTAATTTGTTATAGAACATTTAATTATCTAGCTGTAAAACTGGAAATTTAACAAAATCGATAATTGGATGTTCGTGCCACGCTTATGTAATTTTTGTTACGATAAGTGGGGGTACGGGCATGCTACGTATTCTCGATTTTGGGGTATTCCAGTACCTACAGCTAGGGTTTATGTATATGTTACGTGCCCCTTTTTTGTGCGGTTGCGAAACATATCTGACTTAAAATTCCGTAGGATATGAAAAAGAAAACACTAGTACAACTTCGCCACATCGCCGACCGCATCCCAAAACAATGCCCCTGTGATATTGCCGCCTTTCTTTACTCCATCTGTGAGGAGTGGGAATTTGCTTTTTTGAACGGTTGCCTGGTATTTATAGCAGATGGAAACCCTGTCCTCGTCATGCCGCTAACCACTATTTATGGGACATTAAGAACAGGCAATACACTCTATATCCTTTGTAATAACGGAGCACTGCATTATTTCGACCGAAAAACACACCAGCATTGGGTTTCTTTCCTCGACAATACGGACGAAGACCTCTTTAACAGTATGTTCAACTGACGCGGATCAAACGAACTTATTATCAGATGTGAAAATGATCTCTCATCCTATTGATCCGATCATTTTATTGCAATGACTGGGAGAAGAGTTCTCAATGTCTTTTTACTTAGAGGTAGGTGTAAACAGATTTAGAGGTAGGTCTATTTTCATTTAGAGGTAGGTGTAAATTGATTTACACCTACCTCTAAATGAAAAGTCATTGGATACATGTCGGAATAACTATTAGACGATACGGACAAAAGATTATGATGCGGTTGCCCCGGAACATAAACGATGTACTGTTAGTTCAACCTGGTTACCCAACTCATCAACAGATATTTGAAGGGCAGCAGCGATATGCTGATAGATTTCCTGTATAGGACAGGAGGATTCGTCTGTTTCAATCAACAAACGTTCCGGCCAGGCTTTGCGCAAAGCCGATTCCTGGAAGTGTTCCCCAAAAGAGAGGTAAAAGCCTTGTTTCAATAATTGCTCAGCCTGCTCTCCTTTCTTACGGAAGCCGTGAATGATCCAGGGCATAGACGGAGCGTATTTCTTACGGATGGCTATCAACTCTTCCCACGCCCTGACGCAATGAATGATCAAGGGTTTCTTCAACTCTTCAGAAACACGAATCTGTTCTTCAAATACCTTGACCTGCAAATCAAGCGATATGGATATTTGCTTATCCAGCCCGGCTTCTCCTATCATTATCACTTGCTCATTCAGGGCCAATTCCCGGAACCGCGCCAGTTGCTCTACCACCGCCTCCTCCCGGATATACCACGGATGGATACCGCAGGATACAGGTTGCCCGGAAGATACATCTGAAAGAGTGCCTTTTCCTACAATTACATTGTAACAAGCCACTACATCCTCCGCCACAGAAGTCTGTGCCGAGTGAGCATGTATATCATAATATACAGTATTTATCTGCCTTTTCAATCCATTCATAATGAACGACAAATATAACAAATAGACGGAAGAATATCTCTTTCAAAGGGAGTTTGAAGTAAAATAAGAAACAGGGAAACGATTTTACGGCACCGGATCATATCCGCTTCCGCCCCAGGGATGGCATCGGAGCAGCCGTTTGACAGCCAGATAAAGACCTTTTATGGGACCGTGTTTTTTCAGTGCCTGCACAGCATATTCGGAACAAGTAGGTGTATATCTGCACGAAGCCGGTGTCATGGGTGAGATACAATATTTATAGAAATAAACCGGCAACAGGAGAAGTGTTGTAAAGAATTTCTTCATTATTCCTTGTCGCGCAATATCCTGATTGCTTTTGTCATCGCTTTCTCCATATCGGTAAAAGGATGGATTTCCTTATCCAGATAGAGGAAGGCAATAAGCATGCGCTTGTTTTTTTCTGTCAACGGATCGATCAGATCGTATTTACGCACCCGGTAGGCTTCACGCACCTGACGCTTGATCAGGTTCCGTTTTACGGCACGTTTGAATTTCTTTTTGGGGACGCTGATCAGGATAGAGACGGGAGCAGACATCTCTTCCTCCAGCGGTAAATAAACAACCCGCAGTGGAAACGCCACAAACGATTGTCCTTTTTCAAATAACAGGTCAATGTAACGTTTCCACGACAGGCGCTCTTCTTTAGAAAGGGTATACCTTTTATTTTCCATTCTTTTTGTTTCCACCCAACTCTTTCTTCAGATACAAATCCAGAGCAGCCGTCATCGACGGAGCCTCGGGAGTAGGTGCTTCCACATCCAACCGGAGTCCGGCATCCTTCACAGCCTTCGCTGTCGTAGGACCAAAGCAGCCGATCTTTATATCTTCCTGTTTAAAGTTCGGGAAGTTCTTCAGTAATGAAGAGATTCCTGAAGGACTGAAGAATACCAACATATCGTAATCGAATTTCTCGTCTTTCGCAAATTCGTTACTAACCGTTCTATACATTACAGCTTTTGTGTAGTTGATTTTCTTAGCTTCCAACATAGCCAACAGATCATCTTTGTGCACATCGGATACAGGCACCAGATATTTTTCTTTCGCATGCTTTCCGATAACAGTCACCAGATCTTCAGGCTTTCCGGTCTGGCTAAAAAAGATTTTACGTTTTCTGTACACGATATACTTCTGAAGATAAACTGCAACAGCTTCTGTCATACAGAAATATTTCATTGTTTCCGGAATGGCTACACGTAGTTCTTCACATAAATGAAAAAAGTGGTCGATAGCTGTACGGGCGGTAAAAATTACTGCCGTATAGTCCAGAATAGAAATTCTCTGCTGTCTAAACTCTTTGGAAGAAAGAGCTTCTACTTTGATAAAAGGACGGAAGTCGATCTCGACCCCATATTTCTCTGCAATGTCGAAATACGGTGACTTCTCGGATGCAGGCTTCGGTTGTGATACCAGCAACTTTTTGATGTTCAATGCCATAGAGTACTCGTCTCAATAAAGTTATACAAAAAAATCATACCTTCATACAAAAATATGAGGGGTAGGATTTCTTGGGTGCAAAGGTACAAACTAATATATAAAAAACCGACATTATTCTTGTGAAATATCCGTATTGTCTTATAAATTATTACAAAACGACACAAAAAATAGAAAATACAAAACAATATTACGGGAGCTAATGTTTTACTTCCTACGAACATTAACCAGACGACCGGAATATATAATAACATCCCCCAGGACCCCATAATTGCATTATAATTCTTCTTCCAGAATTTATATTTATCAGGGGGTGAAAAAACAAAGCCTAACAAATAATAACTCAACTGTTTGAACTGGTAAAACAGAAATAATACTGAAAAAATAATCAGAATGGCAAAGAGTACATCCTTTTCTCCCAGATGATTGACCATCCCTCTTGCCCGGGCAATTGCAAACAAGGCAATACTGCAAAGAAACAAAGACTGGAAAGTCATAAAATTACGGAAGAAAGAGCCACTTTTACCGATGGTTTCGTCAAACAGGTTTTGCCGCTCCTTCAGATACACGACATCTTTCAGCATCTTTACAAAATGCTGAAAATTAGAGCGAAATATAATAGCAAAGGCAATCAGCAGGGACAAGAGCAGCGAGAAGATCACATCATCCACCAGCTGCCCGTCCCATAAACGAATGCCTACATACCCTTCAAACATATCCATGCGCTGCGATTTAGCTTTGCAAAGATAGAGATTTAAATCAATAAAGTGCTTCTTTGATTATCTCTCCGACAGTAGGATGCGGGAATACGATTGATTTAAGTTCTTCGGCTTTCATACCTTTCTCGATGGCAAGACCAGCTATCACGATCAGTTCAGAAGCTGGATTTCCCAACAAATGAGCGCCAATCACCGTTTCATCTTCGGCCAGGATCAGCTTGCAGACACCGTTTCCTTGTTCGTTTTCTGCCACGAAACGACCGGAAAAAGCCATCGGCAACTTCTTTACCGTATAAGGGATTCCTTCCGCCTGCAATTCTTCTTCAGTTTTACCGACACCGGCAATCTCCGGATTTGTATAGACAACACCCGGTATTGCTCTATAGCTCATTCCGCCACCGGCTTTTCCCTGAATATGTTTCACGGCGACTTCCGCCTCACTTACAGCGGTATGGGCTAGCAAAGAGAAAGCAGTGATATCACCACAAGCATATACGTTCGGCAAAGAAGTCTGCATGTATTGATTCACTTTTATACCGTTCCGGAAAGGCTCGACACCCAACGTTTCCAGTCCGAAACCTTTGGTTACCGGGCGGCGGCCAACGCTTAACAATACTTTTTCTCCATTGATGACAAAGCTCTCCCCGTCTTTCTCGACGGTGACTTCGCCATCATGAACGGCTGTCACTTTATGGCTCAGATAGAATTTGATACCTCTTTTTGCATATTCAGCCTGAAGCATATCGGATAATTCTTTATCCATCGGACCTAATATTTTGTCCAGCATTTCTACCACATGTACCTCCGTTCCCATGCTATTGAAGAAAGAGGCAAACTCCATACCAATCACGCCGCCACCGATAATAACGAGGGATGCGGGAAGCTCTTTTGTCTGCAATGCTTCACGGCTCGTCCAGTACTCAGTTTCTGCCAGGCCGGGGATCGGTGGGATCACCGTTTCAGAGCCGGTACACAGTAACAGGTTGGATGCCTTATAAGTTTCTTCACCACAGGCGACAGTGATAGTTCCGTCGGCGGCACGCCCTTTAATTTCAGCCTCTCCACTAACGACAACAACCCCATGTTCCGTCATTTTCATCCGGATACCGGCAGTCAGTTTTTTCACCACCTTATTTTTACGGGCAATAATTTTAGGAAAATCAAATGCAGGATTCTCCGCTTTAACAGCATATTTCTGTGCATGTTTAATAGTATCATACACTTTAGCCGAATAAAGCAATGTTTTTGTAGGAACACAGCCTTCATTGAGGCAGACACCTCCCAAGGCATTTTTTTCAAACAACACAGTGGATAGTCCACTGGCA